>ENA-OQCX01000332-OQCX01000332.1-human-gut-metagenome-genome-assembly--contig:-NODE-332-length-24857-cov-2.420582_pt1 | contig 24857 bp, 36 predicted proteins | sample MGYA00242762_ERZ504587 | MGnify/ENA primary metagenome ERZ504587 (study PRJEB26092, sample SAMD00036337) | human gut metagenome | host: Homo sapiens | study: EMG produced TPA metagenomics assembly of... | reverse complement strand
TATCAAAGAGATATGCAGAATCATCAAACCGAAAAGAGCGGGGTATGTATATAACTGACGGAGTAAGATTTAACGCAGATGCAGTAGGCGCGTTTAATATCCTGCGGAAATATCTTTCCGTATCCGGAAAACAGAAGGAACTGTCCGTAACCGGACTAAAAAATCCAGAAATAATAAAAGTAGCTGTATAGCCGAAAGGCGAGCAGTATTGGTGTTATGGACGCACCCTGAAAAAAGGCGGTATCCCGCCAGATTTCAGATGCTCTGGTAACTCAGTTGCCGAGTAGTTCACGAAATACCAACCATTGATTACGATGTCATCATCTACGATATAGGTCCACACGGTTGACGAAACATAGGTGATATTCGGCACAAGCTCAATGTTCGCCACATTGGTGGTATCAATGCGATACACCTGATAGGCCCAACCGAACCACGAGGTCCCACAGGCCCAGGACATCCGGTATCGCCTTTCATGCCACGAGGTCTGGCAGGTCCCTGTTCTCCTCTTGAACCCTGCTCTCCACGAGGTTCTTCTGGTCCCATAGGTCCGGGAGGACCCTGGATCGTTACGTAAGTGCCACAGGATCCGCTGCAGTTATTACAACAATTTCTGGATTTATTATTTGGACAGTTCATAACAAAATTCCCTGCATAAAATTTGTAGTTGCTTATATATTATGCAGAAGTGCCGCATATGAGAAAAATACAGCGAAATAAATGAAACGGTCTGAGAAGACCAGTAAAATCACAGTTTGGAGACAAATGGAATATGGATATAGAGAGAAGCTTTTGCCATAAGGAGACGCGGCTATGGAAATCAAAAGCATTGATGTATCAAGTTATCAGGGGAAGCCCGACTGGGCGAAAGTAAAGAAGGCGGGCATAAATTTTGCAATTCTTCGAATCCATCAGAAAAACGGACCAGATACAAGTTTTGAACATAATTATAAGGGATGCAGGGCGAATAAGATTGCTGTGGGTGGATACAAATACAGTTATGCTCTGACAGAAGCGCAGGCATTAAAAGAAGCAGAAGAAACACTTGCAGTCCTTGACGGGCGCGAACTGGATCTTCCGGTATTCTATGATCTGGAATGGGAGAAACAGAGAAAACTTGGAAAAGAGGCAGTCGAGAAGATTGCGGTGGTTTTTCTGGATCATATCAAAAAAGCAGGATACAGGGTCGGAATTTATTGTAATGTAGACTGGTATCAGAATGTTCTGAGTACAAAATTGAAATCCTATGACTTGTGGCTTGCCAGATACCCGGCAAATGATGATGGAACTGTGCAGACACGCCTTAAGCCGGAGCAGGGAATCGGCTGGCAGTATTCCAGCAAGGGAAAAGTTGCCGGGATCAGCGGAAACGTGGATATGGATCTGTTTTACAAAGATTATAAAGAAAAAGCAGAAGAGAAGAAAAAAACTACAGGAAATAAGTTGGAGAAACACATAAAACTTGGAAATTATTATGCCAACTATGGCGGTAAGAAACCGTATCTGGAAAAAAAGAGCAATGCATATCTGGATGATTTTACCAGAAATGCCGGCAGCAAAAACTATACGAAATTTGCCCGTGATGTCAATAACTGGGGACAGCCTGGATGCCAGGGGCAGCCGTGGTGTGCAGTTTATCAGTTCTGGAAACTGGTCAAAATATTTGGCCTGGCGAGGGCACTGCAGATCATGGGCGGTGGTTTTTATAACTGTCGGAGTGTGACGCGGCATGCGAAACAAAAAGGAACCTGGCATAGTACGCCGAAGAAGGGTGCGCTGGTCGTGTTCCGAAATGGGGCACATATTGGATCCGTTACGAAATATGATGACATTTATATTTATACAAACGAGGGAAATACATCCAGTACACCAGGCGTTGTAGCCAATGGCGGGTCATGCCGCAATAAAAAATACAAACGTACAGATCCGGCGATTGACGGGTATGTATGGATTGATTATAGCACTGCCTCCGACCAGAGATCCACAGAAACAGCAATCCATCTTGACAAGACTCCAAAGTGGGTGGGAATGGTGAATACAGCAGAACTCAATGTGCGCTCCTGGGCAGGTACAGAGTATCCAAGGATCAAGAAGTATCCGCTTCTTGCACAGCACAATCTTGTTGACGTGTGCAATACGATCAAAGCCGACGACGGCACAGCCTGGTATTATGTTCGGATCGTGAACAAATATTATGGTTTCGTGGCGGCCCGTTACATTACAAAAGTGTAAAAAATGAAAGCCCTGAGATAATACTGATAGTAGGCAGAGCAGCTTTTTTCCTGTACAATGGGAAATAACACAGAAAGAAAGAGGGCGATAAGGATTATGAATATGTGGCTTATTTTGATGATCGTCCTGGCAGTTTTGTCTTTTGCAGGGATTTTGTATCTTGCGAACAGGATTGGGAAATTTGCATTTATCAGAAAAATAACAAAAGGCAAAAAAGGATTCAGCACACTGGCAGGACTTCTGATTGCTGTAGTTTATACCGCAGTTATCTGGATGGCATTGGGTTCTATGAATGCTATTGTGTGTATTCTGCATCTGATCGTATTCTGGATGGTCAGCGAAGCGATTTTTGCCTGATCACAAAGATACGCAAAAAGACATTTGCAAAATATTATGCCGGGATCGTGGCGATCGTTTTTACTGTATGTTATCTTGCAGCAGGCTGATATCAGGCACATCATGTGTGGAGAAGAAGTATGAGATACAGACAGATAAAGAAGTCAGGAATCTTAAGGTGGCAGTTTTTTCCGATTCACATACAGGAACGACATTTCATGGAGAAGGTTTTGCGGAACATATGAAGACCATTGAAGCACAGAATCCGGATGTTGTACTGATTGTTGGCGATTTTGTGGATGATGATACGACGAAGGAAGACAGGACAAGTCTGAGGATTATGCAGGAGGCCGTGAGACGAAGGAAGAACTGACAGCTGATCTGGATCCGGACAAGTTTTCTATCGTTCTGGATCATCAGCCACAGGATTATGAGGCACAGGCAGAGGCGGGCGTTGATCTGGTGCTTTCCGGGCATACTCACGGCGGACAGCTTTTTCCGCTTATGACGATCGAGAACCACACAGATCTGGCCCCGGATGACCGGGTTTACGGATACGAAAAAAGAGGCAGTACAAACTTTATCGTAACGTCAGGAATCTCAGACTGGGCGATCAAGTTCAAAACAGGATGCAGATCAGAATATCTGATGCTGGAGATTGACGGGAAATAAAATACAAAAATAAAAGAAGCACGGGGATATAGATATGGAACATGGAGAAAAGGAATACAGACTGCTGAAATCGGCATATGCTTTTTTGAACCGCCAGATATCACTGTATGAAAAAACGGTAGAGAGAAAAGTAGCAGAGTATAATCTTTTAACGAGGACCGTCAGCAGACCAGGGAAGCAGGAATGAATGAACATATCGCCAAGCCCCTCGATGCAAAGCTGCTGATGAGGAAGATCATGGAGTATTGTAAGCGCAGGGATGCATAAAGTAGATAGAAGAGATATAACAGGAAAGGAAACGATACTGTGAAAATTACAGTTATACATGGTCAGAACCATAAGGGGAATACGTATATGATTGCGCATGAACTTGCGGAAAAGATCGGCGGGGAGGTGACGGAATTTTTCCTGCCGCGTGATTTTGATGAACCATGTCTCGGATGCTGGACGTGTTTTAACAAGGACCTGACACATTGCCCGCATTATAAGAAGCTCAAGCCTCTTATGGATGCGATGGATGAGGCGGATGTAGTAATTCTGGCAAGCCCGGTATATGTGTATCATGCGACCGGGCAGATGATGGCCTTTCTGGATCATTTTGGTACGAGATGGATGGTGCACCGGCCGGATGCACGTGCCTTCCAGAAGCAGGGCGTGGCGATTGCGACAGCTGCCGGCGGTGGCATGGCGAGCACGACGAAGGATCTTTACCACAGTATGTTTTTCTGGGGCTATCCGCGGATCTACCGCATGGGATTTGCTGTCAGGGCAGCGAAGCCATCCGAGATCCCGGAAGATATCCAGAAGAAGATCCACCAGGAGACCGACCGGATGGCAGCAAAGATCCGAAAAAATCATGCCCCATTCAAACCAACACTCAGACCCGCATGTGGTTTTCATGATACGCTGGATGCACAAAGCATTCTGGAAGTTCGAGCCGGATTATGGCTACTGGGAAGAACATGGATGGCACGGTAAGAACAGGCCGTGGAAGGCGAAACGGAAGAAAAGAGGATAAAGAAATTATGGAACATACAATAGACCCTGTATACGACGAACACTCACGGATATTGATACTTGGGAGTTTTCCGTCAGTGAAGTCCAGGGAGCAGAAGTTTTTTACGGACATAAGCAGAACCGGTTCTGGAAGTGCTTGCAGGGATTCTGGGATGTGAGGTGCCGCAGACGATAGAAGAAAAGAAAACAATGCTCCTTGAGCATCATATTGCCGTGTGGGATGTGATCCAGAGCTGTGAGATCGAGGGCTCTTCCGATGCGAGCATCCGCGATGTGGTCCCAAATGATCTGTCCGAAATACTGGACACTGCTGACATCCAGGCAATCTATACGAATGGCGGCAAGGCGTACGAGCTGTACTGTAAATATATTTACCCGGTAAATGGCATCGAGGCACATAAGCTTCCGTCAACCAGCCCTGCCAATGCAGGCTATTCCCTGGACCGGCTCAAAGAAGCCTGGTCACAGATTAGTGAGTTTAAATAAAAAAGCAAACAAAATCCCCATCCAATGTCAGCCTGATACTGACCGGATGGGGATTTCTGACTTAATTTTTCTTTTTTGGTTCGTATATGTTTTTCCAATACAGGAATCAGGACATTCATATCAACAGGTTTGGCGACATGGTCGTTCATTCCGACAAAGAGCGCTTTCTGACGGTCTTCGGCAAAAGCATTGGCAGTCATGGCGATGATCGGAATGCTGGAACGGAATGGATCCTCTAACTGTCGGATCTTGCGGGTGGCGTCATATCCGTTCATGACGGGCATCTGAATATCCATGAGGATCAGATCATAAAAATCAGGTGCTGCTTTCTCAAGTTTTTCCACACAGGCAACGCCGTTGCTGACACGGTCGACAAGCAGACCTTCTTCACTGAGAAGTTCGATGGCGATCTCAGCATTCAGATCATTATCCTCAGCAAGAAGGATCCTTTTTCCTGCAAGAGTTTTCTGTGGGCGGTCGGATGAGGATTTCCTTGGCTCAGCCTCTTCTTTGCGTGCAGTGCGGCATGGAATACAGATCGTAAAAGTGGAGCCTTTTCCCGGACTGCTCTGGATCTCGATCGTTCCATGCATCAGGTCTACCAGATTTTTTACGATACCCATGCCAAGACCGGTGCCTTCGATACCGCTTATGGTAGAAGAACGTTCACGTGAAAAGGATTCAAAAATATGTGCCTGGAATTCCTCGGACATACCGATACCATTGTCAGCAATAGAGATTTCCATGTAACACCAGTCGGCATCTTCATGCGGCTTCTGAGTAAGACAGCAGTCGATTTTTCCATTCTGCCCGGTGTATTTGATGGCATTGCTGATAACATTGAGTACAATCTCGGACAGATGGGAACTGTCAATATAGACATAAGGATTTGCAACCTGCTTATGTACGGTAATAGTCTGGTGCTTTTCCTGAACTGCCGTATTGAACATGACGATGCAGGAGTCAAAACTTTCTTCAATGTTGCAGATGCTTTCTTCGAGAACGATCTGGTTGTTTTCAATCCGGGCAATCTCCAGGATGTTGTCAATGATGGAGAGCATTTTTTGTCCGCAGGTGCGGATGTTGGAAAGATACTCGCTTAATTTGTCTGGTTCATGCAGATGATTCCGGGAAAGCCCTGCGTAGCCGATGATCGCATTCATAGGAGTCCGGATGTCGTGTGACATATTAAAGAGGAATGCGGATTTTGCCTTGTTTGCAGCTTCGGCGGCAGCGGCAGATTTCCTGAGGAGCATCTGCTGTTCCCTGTCCTTCGCCCTCTGGTTCTGCAGAATGTGATAAACACAGACAAGCAGAAGCAGTGCAATGATGGCTGCGGCGATTGCGATCTGGAGAGAATTCCGGCTGCTTTTGCTCAGAAAAGTATAGGCAGATTCCATGTCCATTTCGATGCAGAGTGCGCCGATGATCTCGTTGGAGCCATCGGTTGCCTTGACGGGATAGCATGCTGTGAAGATATGTCCCCATGTGGTGTCAATGGTCTCCTGCGAATAAATGGTTTTGCCTGACAGTGTAGAATTAATGTAGGGAATCATTTCATCCTTTATGTAGGTTCCCGGATAAGCAAAATCAGAGGTATCAAGATCGAGGCCATCGACCAGATAGATCAGTTTTCCCTCAGAGTTGCTTTTGGCAGTGTAGAGATATCGGGTGGAATTCAGGCTTCGGATCTGGTTCAAAGTAGTTTGAAGTGTCTGATACCGCTCAGAGGACATATCATCAACCGTGTTGATGTCCGTAAAGTCGTCCCTGGTAAAAGTGTTGGAAACAAGTTTGTGGATGGCATCGGAACAAGTGATATTCTGGTCAACGTTTGCCTCCAGAGTGCTGGTACTGTAGCTTTTTTGCAGTAGAAAAGTATAAACTGCGATAAGAAATACAGCCAGCAGAAATAAAAAGATATAATTGGACAGATGATGGATCTGCTTTGAACCAGAAGATGTGGGAGCAGAATCTTTGTCTGCATGTCTGGGCTTGCTCATGGAAATACCTCATTTCAGTTTTACAAAAGGGGAAGATGATACGAAATTCCACAGATGTTTTGTTTCTATTATAACAGGACAGAAACAATCCTGTAAACAGGAAAACACAAAATTGACTTCAACATAGTAAAGTAGTATATTAATAGAAATTAAAATGTGTAGCAGGAGGAATTTTTATGGGATCACTGTTGGATGCGGGGCAACGATCGATGTAAAACCAGAGCACGAAATGGAAAAAGTCCTCTTCGCGGCAGATGAGCTTACAGGGCTGATCTGGGCAGTCGCTCTGATGCGTCCGTCCAAGAGTACAAAGGACATGGAATTTAAATCCTTCAAGAAAAAATACAAGAGCAAAGGTTTTGCGGCAGGATGTTCCAGAGAGGTCATCGAGCGCGGGGCAGAGCAGCTTGGATGGGAACTTCCGAAGCTTCTGACCATGACTCTTGAGGCGATGGCGACCTGCGAAGATGAGATCCAGGCAGAGATGCGAAGCGAAGAGTAAAACTGACGAAAAACAGACAGAAATATTTTCAAAAATAATCAAAAAAACGGGTTTACGAATACCAAAAAGCAGTATATAATATGCATTCGATTAAAGAAAAAATAAGGAGTGTAGAAATGAAATCAGCACAGAATGATATGACTGTCGGAAATCCGATGAAGATTATTTTTGGCTTTACCCTGCCGATTTTTATCGGTAATGTATTTCAGCAGTTTTACAATATGGCAGATGCTGTGATCGTTGGTAAGTTTGTCGGAAACAAGGCTCTGGCGGCGGTCGGCAGCACGGGAACGATCATGTTTCTGATCTATGGTTTTGTCGTGGGAATGACGGCTGGTTTTACTGTCCTCACGGCGCAGAAATTCGGAGCCGGTGATATGAAGGGCATGCGAAAGACAGTAGCGGGAGCAGTGATCCTTTCTTTTGTAGTCGGAGCACTTCTGACGATACTGTTTATGGTATTTATGAAACCGCTTCTGATCCTTATGAATACGCCATCGGATATTTTTGCGGACGCATATTCGTACATAATGATCGTCAGCGGCGGAATCCTGGCACAGATGCTTTATAATCTTCTGTCCAGTATCCTCAGGGCGCTTGGAAACAGTAGCTTCCGCTTGTATTTCTTATTATAAGCGCACTTTTGAACATTGTCCTGGATCTTGTGTTTATCGTAGGATTCGGGATGGGCGCGAAGGGAGCCGCAGTTGCGACGGTTATTGCACAGGCGTTTCCGGAATCCTCTGCCTGTTTTATATCATTGCGAAGATTCCGATTCTTCATTTGAAGCGTGAAGATCTGGATGTTGGAAGTACGATCTACAAAAACCAGCTTCGGATCGGAGTTCCGATGGCACTGCAGTATTCGATCACAGCGATCGGTACCATGATGGTGCAGTCTTCCTTAAATATCCTCGGATCAACACTGGTTGCAGCGTACACGGCAGCAGGCAAGATCGAGCAGGTGGTAACACAGGCATATGTGGCAATGGGAACGACGATGGCAACTTATGCAGCCCAGAATATGGGCGCCGGTTCTGTGAAGCGTATCCGTGAAGGATTCAAGGCATGTACGGTTATTGGTGTTGTATATTCCTTCGTGGCAGCAGGATTTATCATGACTGTCGGCAAATATATGACCTATCTTTTTGTATCAGAAGATGTTGATATCATTATGAATTCCGTAGATATTTATCTGAAATGTATCGGGATTTTCTTTATTCCGCTGGCAGTGGTAAATATTTACCGAAATGGTATTCAGGGACTTGGCTATGGACTCCTTCCGATGATGGCGGGTGTCGCAGAGCTGATCGGACGAGGCGTTGTAGCGGTGATCGCCGGGGCAAAGAGAAGCTATCCGGGTGTCTGTCTGGCAGGTCCGGCAGCCTGGGTGCTTGCGGGCGGCCTTCTGATCGTGATGTATTATTTTATCATGAATGTAAATATGAGAAAGATCTTTGGCACAAATGGCAAAGACCACAAATAAAAATCAGGACAGTTTTCAGTCGGAACTGTCCTGATTTTTTTTGTTCTTTTTGGGGATGCGGTGCAGATAAAACTGAGAATTGTTGATTCTCTGAAGGCGGTAGTGGTCTTTCATGGAGCGGTTCATTTCTTTTTCGAGGAGAGCAAGATCTTTGGCAGAGCATTCGTCTATGTGATAAAGAAATTTTTCTCCGTAGTCGGCTTCCTCAGAGGACAGAAACTGCACTTTGGAGCGAAGCCCCTGAGAGAGAAGTCTGGTGTAGCTTTGCCGGTATTCTGGTTTGATAAAGTCCTCTGATGGTCAGTGGAATCCTGCCGTCGCTGTCAGAGCTTTTTGCCGCTGCAAAAAATGGCATGTCCGGAGAGAAGGACTGCCGGGAGCAAAAATACCGGAAGAACCTCAGAAGGAAGGATCTTTGCTGCCCCGGAAAACAGAAGCAGGAAAAACAGGATCAGATACAAAGCTCCGGAAAGCAGGTTCAGTGACAAAAAACGCCATCCGAAGATACCCAAAAGGGAGGCAGTGACCGCCAGAAAAACATCCAGATAGTTCAGAAGAGACGGTTTTGGATACTGAAAAATCTGCATGGAAGCACCCGCAGCAATTCCTGCCAGAAGAAAAAGAAACAGAAAAGCATGGATCAGTTTGCGGAATTTTCCTGTTTCTCTGCCAGGTGAACAATGCTCCCATAATTCTACTTCCAGTTTATCGGCGAGTTCTCTTGCAGCTTTTGTGAAGGTATGGTTTGTCATGACCACAGCACGGTCACAGTCATAGAAGCGAGCCCCGCTGTATGCTTCCTGTACCGCCTTGTTTCCGACTGGAGCAGAATAATATTTACACTGTATGCCGTATTTCACCCCTGATTTGTATGCGATCACATCAATCCCCTGGTCGCCGCTTGGTGGTGTAACGCTTACTTTGCGATAGCCCTTGGTTTTGAGAAATGCCGCGCAGCGGTGTTCAAATTCAAATCCATCCTGATAGTTCATAAAAAACTTCCTCTTTGTCAATCTGTATAGTATGAAGCTATTTTAGTAAAAAGAGTCTGATTTGTCCAATGATTTTTAATAAAAACATAAGTAGTAATAAAAACTATATAAACTAGAAAAAGATTCAGCAATACATTGACATCACAATTACGAAAGAGTATACTATCAAATAGTTTGATAATCAAAATAAATGATAGATGGGAGAAATCAGGATGAATACAGATAAAAGCACACTCAAAGAACTTCGCATTGGAGAAAAGACGGCGCAGCTTCCGATCATCCAGGGCGGTATGGGAGTCGGGATCAGCCGGAGCAGTCTTGCCGGAGCGGTAGCGCGAGAGGGCGGCGTTGGGGGTGATCTCGACGGCACAGATTGGATATGATGAAGAGGGATTTGAGCAAGATCAGGCAAAATGTAACCGTATCGCGATAGGGAAGCATGTAAAGAAAGCAAAAGAAATCGCGGGCGGCAGAGGACTTGTCGGGGTCAATATCATGGTGGCATTGAAACATTATGAGGAACATGTCCGGGAATCGGTGAAAGCAGGCGCAGATGTGATCATCAGCGGAGCGGGACTTCCGATGGATCTTCCGAACTGGTGAGCGAAAAGTCAGGAACGAAGATCGCACCAATCGTTTCTTCCAGGCGTGCGGCGAATCTGATCCTCAAAATGTGGGCACACAGATACGACAGGACAGCAGATTTTATTGTGATCGAAGGACCGAAAGCAGGGGGACATCTTGGATTTTCCAGGGAGCAGCTGGCAGATATAAATGCGTTGGATTTTGATGAAGAAATCTGCAGGATCATCGAATGCAAAAAGGAATACGAAGAGAAATTTGACAGAAAGATCCCGGTGATCGTTGCGGGAGGGATTTTTGACCGGGCAGATATTGATCATATGATGGGACTTGGCGCAGATGGTGTGCAGATCGCAAGTAGATTTGTGGCGACAGAGGAGTGTGATGCTTCTGACGCGTACAAGAGAGCTACATTGAGGCGGAGGAATCTGATATCCAGATCGTACAGAGCCCGGTGGGAATGCCGGGACGTGCGCTTCGAAATGAATTTATCCGGCATCTGGAGGCAGGAAGAGAGCCGATCCGTAAATGCTACAATTGTCTGGAAAAATGTGACCCGCGCAAAGTCCCGTACTGCATTACAAAAGCACTGATCGAGGCAGTGAAAGGAAACCTTGATAAGGGACTGATCTTCTGTGGAGCGAATGTCGGAAAGATCCATGAGATGACGACCGTTCATGAACTGATGCAGGAACTGGCATATTAAAAAAAGAAGTTAAACAGTGCAAAAAACAGGCAGCATTTGATCTTGTACAATAACCAGTCATAAAAGACGGGGGACAAGATCAGTGCTGCCTGTTGATTTATCGTTCCATCATGCTGATGGACTCAATTCCGACACTTCCGCCGCGAACAACTTCGATGTATTTGAATTCTTCTTTGATCAGTTTGACAACGGCATCGTTTTTGGTTGCAGTCTGGACAAACTCAAGAAGAAGGCTGTCCTTGCCATAATCGATGACTCTTGCTTGAAGGTCTCTGCGATCTGGAAAAGTTCCACCTTGTCTGCTGCAGAGCATTTCTTGACTTTGATGTAAAGAATCTCTTTCATGCGGACGAAGATATCTGTAAAGTCAATGACTTTGATGACTTCGACCATGCGGTTTAACTGCTTTTTGATCTGTTCAATGTTTCATCGTCGCTGACAGTTGCGATCGTCATTCTGGAGATTGTAGGATCCTCAGTGGTTCCAACGGTAAGACTGTCCAGGTTATAGGACTTTCCGGAAAAAGCCCGGAGATCTTGGAGAGTACACCTACCTGGTTTTCTACATAGAGAGAGATCCATCTTGTTTTCATTCCTTTATCCATATCCTGATTCCTCCTAACAATCCATGATCATATCTGCAAGTGTTCCACCTGGTTTGATCATAGGATAGACCATTTCCTCCGGATCGATCAGAAACTCGATGATCGTAGGTCTTTTCTTATTTTTCTTTGCTTCTTCAAAAGCGGCGGCGATTTCTTCACGTTTGGAGACGCGGATGCCTTTGGCACCATAGCTTTCGGCGAGTTTGACGAAATCCGGTGTGTATTCCGGATATTCTTCACCATCAGTACGGCGGGAGAGGGCACCGGCTCTTAAGTTGGTCATTGCGTAACGTTTGCCGTAGAATAATTTCTGCCACTGGCGTACCATTCCAAGGTAAGTGTTGTTGAAGATACAGCAGATGATCGGTAATTCTTCCAGAACTGCAGTTGCGAGTTCCTGAATGTTCATCTGTACACCGCCGTCACCGGAGATGGAGATGACAGGAGTATCCGGATTTCCGATCTGTGCACCGATCGCGCCAGGAAGGCCATAGCCCATGGTGCCGAGACCGCCGGACATGATGAGCTGACGTTTCTCAGTGATATCGACAAACTGAGAAGTAAGCATCTGGTGCTGTCCAACGTCGGTGACGATGATCGCGTCATCAAACTGTTCGTTGATCGCTGCAAAAATATCAAGAGGTCCCATAAGCGGGCGGTTTTTCATGGTAAGTGGGATGTTCGTTCTTCCATCCTTCGATTTCGGAAAGCCATTTTTTGGTACCGCAGTCGGTAACGTATTCAGCCATTTTTGTGATCGCTTCTTTGGCATCGGCAACGATCGGAACATCTACGTGGATGTTTCTGGAAATAGATGCAGTATCAATATCAATGTGAACGATCTGTGCGTTCGGTGCAAACTCGTGGAGCTTGCCGGTGATACGGTCGTTGAAACGGGTTCCGATGGAGAACAGGAGATCACAGTTGCTGACTGCCATGTTTGCAGCATAGGAACCATGCATTCCAAGGTTTCCGATGAATAACGGGTGCTTTGTGGAGATCGCGCCACGTCCCATGACAGTTGTAACGACTGGAACCTGTGTTTTCTCAACTACAGTGGTAAAAATCTCGTTTGCATGAGCGATATTTACACCGCCGCCTGCGAGGAACAGAGGCTTCTTGGCTTTCTGAAGCATCTTGAGGGCTTTTTTGAGCTGGCCCATGTGAACGCTGGTGTTTGGTTTGTAGCCGCGGATATTTACACTCTTAGGATATTCTGCGCTTCCAAGTTCTGCCATGACGTCCTTAGGAAGGTCGATAAGAACAGGTCCCGGACGGCCGGTTCTTGCGATATAAAAAGCTTCTTTGATGATGCGGCCGAGATCCTCACGGTTGCGGACGGTCACGCCGTATTTGGTGATGCTGCGGGTGATCCCTACGATGTCAACTTCCTGGAAAGCGTCGTTTCCGATCAGATGTCTGGCAACCTGACCGGTAAAACATACGAGAGGAACGCTGTCATAGTTGGCAGTTGCAAGTCCGGTGACAAGGTTGGTAGCACCAGGACCGCTGGTTACAAGACATACGCCGACTTTGCCGGTAGTTCTTGCATAGGCATCTGCTTCATGGACAAGTGCCTGTTCATGGCGCGGAAGGATAATGTCGATCCCGTTCTGTCTGTATAATTCGTCACTGATATCGATGGTGCATGCACCAGGATATCCGAATAAAGTTTCAACACCTTCTTCTTTTAAGGCTTTTACTAAAAGCTTGTTTCCTGAAATCTGTTTCAAATAAAACCCCTCCTTTGATAAAAAAGATTCTGATACCATAAAAAAAGTCCCAAGCATATAATATATGCTCAGGACGGATAAATCCGTGGTACCACCTGATTTCAGAGAATACTCTCCCTCTGTCAGTACATGATCATACTGCTTTCCTGTAACGTGGAAACTACGTTGAAGCCTACTGTATGATTCTGATGAGATCATGGTTCAGTTCACTGCTCGGGGACTACTTCCATAATTCTGTCACGAAGGTTCACACCAGCCACCTTCTCTCTGGGCATCCTGAAATCATGTACTGCTTCCCGTCACTGCATTTAAAGATATTTGAAAATTTATGATAATTATACGGGAAGCAACAGAATTTGTCAACGAATAACTTGGATTTTGGGTTCTTTTTTGGTAGAATAGGGGGAGTTAAAAAGAAAGAAGAAATTTTATGCAGGAAGAATTACAGACAATGCTGAAGGATTGCCATCTCTGTCCGAGAAACTGCGGCGTGGATCGCCTGGCGGGCCAGAAGGGATTCTGCGGCGTGGATGCAGGGATCATGGTAGCACGGGCTGCCTTCATATGTGGGAAGAACCGTGTATTTCAGGAAAAGAAGGCTCCGGGGCGGTGTTTTTTTCCGGCTGTTCCCTGGGATGTGCGTTCTGCCAGAACCGGACGATTTCCAAAGGCAGAGCGGTAAGGTGATCACAGTGGAGTACCTTGCAGAACTTTTTCTGGATCTGCAGGTACAGAAAGCAAACAATATCAATCTGGTGACGGCGGGACATTTTCTGCCGCAGGTGCGGGAAGCACTGATCCTTGCGAAAGAGCAGGGGCTTACGATCCCGGTGGTGTACAACAGCAGTGGATATGAAAAAGCCGAGATGCTGCGGTATCTGGAGGGGCTGGTCGATATTTATCTTCCGGATCTTAAATATCTGGAGGCTGACCTTGCGGGGAAATATTCACATGCAAAGGATTATCCGGAAGTTGCTATGAAAGCACTGGAAGAAATGGTTCGTCAGGTCGGAATGCCGGAGTTTGATGAGCGGGGAATGATGAAAAAAGGTGTGATCGTGCGTCATCTGCTTTTGCCGGGACATGTACGGAATTCCAAAAAGGTACTGGAATATCTGTATGGAACTTATGGTGACCAGATCTATATCAGTCTGATGAACCAATACACACCGATGCCAGCGATGAAAGACGATCCGCAGTTATCCAGAAAAGTTACAGACAGAGAGTATGACCGTCTGCTCGACCATGCGATCTCTTTTGGAGTGACGAATTGTTTTATCCAGGAGGGTGAGACGGCAAAGGAAAGTTTTATACCGGAATTTAACGGAGAGGGAGTATAAATGACAACAGAAAAGAAATTCAAAAACAATAAGAAAAATTACAAGGCAAAGCCTGCCGGAAAATCACTCTGTCCAGTGCATGGCAAATGCGGCGGATGTCAGCTTCTTGACATGCCATATGAGCAGCAGTTAAAGAAAAAACAGACACAGGTTGCGAAACTTCTGAAGCCATACTGTCAGGTGGAGAAGATCATTGGAATGGACGATCCTTTCCATTACAGAAACAAAGTCCATGCAGTTTTTGGTCATAAGAAAGATGGCACTGTGATTTCAGGAATCTACCAGGAGGGAACACATTTTTATTGTGCCGGTCGATGAATGTCTGATCGAAGACAGAGAGCCGATGCGATCATCCGTGATATCCGCGGGCTTCTGAAATCCTTCAAGATCAAGACTTATAATGAAGATACGGGATACGGCCTGTTCCGTCACGTGCTGATCCGCACAGGATATCACAGCGGACAGATCATGGTAGTTCTCGTGCTCGGATCACCGATCCTGCCATCCAAGAATAACTTTGTCAAGGCACTGCGTAAGCTTCATCCGGAGATCACGACGATCGTTCTCAATGTAAACGGACAAAAGACAAGCATGATCCTTGGCGAGAAGGAAACGGTTCTTTATGGAAAGGGTTATATCGAAGATGAACTCTGCGGAAAGACTTTCCGTATTTCCTCCAAATCTTTCTATCAGGTCAATCCGGTTCAGACAGAGAAACTGTACGGCAAAGCAATCGAACTGGCAGGACTTACCGGCAAAGAGCGCGTGATTGATGCATACTGCGGAATCGGAACCATCGGTCTGATCGCCAGCGACAAGGCAAAAGAAGTCATCAGCGTGGAACTGAATTCCGACGCCGTGCGTGATGCGATCGCAAATGCGAAACGCAACGGAATCAAAAATGTCCGTTTCTACAACAACGATGCAGGCGTTTTCATGCGCCAGATGGCAGACGCCGGAGAAAGCGCAGACGTTGTCTTCATGGACCCGCCGAGAAGCGGAAGCGACGAGAAGTTCCTCTCTTCCGTGATCACCCTGCACCCAAAGAAGATCGTCTACGTCTCCTGCGACCCGACAACCCTCGCACGAGACCTCAAATACCTCACCAAACACGGCTACAAAGCCCGCCGCGTCATCCCCGTAGACATGTTCCCGGCGACCGAGCATTGCGAGAATTGTGTGCTGCTTGAGAGAAAATAACAATAAAAGATCCAACGGCTGATAAAACAGAGGGGCACAAACTATGATCACATTAAACGATTACCTATATTCAGGAGATACGCTTCTGCGGATCCTTCATAATTATTCGGGGGATCTCCGCAGGGATGCGCGGAAGAGCAGGAATGAGATCGATCTGGCGCATTGTAATTTTTTGCTGCAGATCACGGAGCTTCTGGAACATAATGATTTCCTTACTGCGCAGTCTCAGAAGATTCGGGAATTTTATAAGTATATGGCGAGGGAGTATCCGTTTCTGGCGTTTACGTTCAAGGGCAGGATCAAATCCCTGATCCGTGCGGAGGAGAAATTCAACGGTTATATTGTAGAATATATTTATGATTATCATATGGAACATGGAACTTATCCATCCGTTTCCGAGATCAAAAACCGCCTGACCTGTTTTCGTGACCTGATCGCTTACCGGATTGTGATCTCCATGCGAGATGCCATCTCAAGAGCGAGCAGGACAGAGAAAAAGTAGAAGAGAAGTATCTCTATGAGATTGCAAATGTACTTCCGGCCTTTCTGGAAGAACGTGGATTTACGGTAGAGTCAGCGAGAGGGATCATGGAGAGTCCGTCAGAGTTTCTGAATGATGAGGTCCGTCCATATTACCGCGACTATGTTGCAGGAAAAACGCCGCAGGATTATCGATCACTACATATCACATTGTATGATAACAGTTCCAGATGTTTTATGGAGGTCCAGCTCCGGACAAAGTCCATGGACGATGTGGCTGAGATCGGACCGGCAAACCATCTTGGCTATGAGAAAGGACAGGACGAGGCGAGAGCAAGGAGAGATGCGATCCCGGAGGGAGAGTGCATTTATTTTGATGAGGCGTATGAAAGAGGGATGCGTCTTCAGAAACTGGAACTTTCGAAGCTTGATGTCAATATGTTTGCAGCAGTGAACAACAGCCTGATCAATGACGGATGCGGCCTGTACAGGGGAAGACTGATCCTTCCGTATGAGCATTTGTCACGGTTCCAGAACGATCTGATCGATTAGAAAAAACAGCAGACGTGCTGTTGACAGCTCCCTAATTACAACACAATAAGAAAAGCCCGTTTCCGGCAGGATCAAATATGATCGCCGGAGCGGGCTTTATTTTATTACATATCAGGATTCTTTGTTTTCGTCAGATTCATCGGTATCCTCAACAGCTGGTTCCGGAAGATAAACGTGAACCCGTTCGATACGGTTCTTGTCAAGCTTGTCGACAACCAGTCTGACATTGTCAGCGGTGACAACTTCATCGCCATCCTCCGGGAGCCGGTCGAGATGTTCGATGATCAGACCGCCGAGAGAATCATAATCCTCGGAAGTAAATTCCGTGTGAAGATGATCGTTGACATCGTCAAGGCTCATGGAGCCCTCAACAATATATTCCTGATCGGAAATTTTCTTGATGAGTTCGTCTTCGTTCTCGTCGTATTCGTCGTGGATCTCACCGACGATCTCCTCAAGGATATCCTCGAGGGTGATAAGACCGGTCATCTCGCCGTATTCGTCAAGAACGATAGCGATATTAAAAGTAGATTCCCTCATTTCCACGAGAAGATCAGAGATATCCTTGTATTCATAGGTAAAATGTGGCTTACGGAGAAAGTTCCTGATATCAAAAGGATCATCCTGATTATAAAGAAGAAGGTCCTTCATATTGATGATACCAACGATATTGTCCTGTGTGTCCTCATAGACTGGAAGACGGGTAAATCTGTCTGTACGGAAAATATCGATCAGTTCTTCGTAAGTATTGTTTACGTTGGCAAAAGTTACATTGACACGGGGAACCATGATGTCCTTGGCATCTGCATCTCCGAGATCGAAAACATTGTAGATCATTTTTTTCTCGTCGGATTCAATGACACCGTCCTCATGACTGACATCCACGATGGTACGGAGCTCTTCCTCGGTCATGGCTTTGTTGACAGCATCCGGATCCACATGCAGGATGTACAGGAAAAATCTGGATATCAGATTGATCACAAAGATCACGGGTGTCATGAGAGTCATCAGAAAATGAATGACAGTGATATAACGCAGGGTAAGCTTTTCGGAATTAAGTGTTGCATAGTTTTTTGGTGTGATCTCTCCGAATACCAGGATCGCAACCGTCAGAGCCAGCGTCGCAATGCTGACCATGTAGCCTCCCAGGTGATATGCAAGTGTAGTTGCAAGCGATGATGCATATACGTTTACGATGTTGTTACCAATCAGGATCGCGCTGAGCATCTTGGGGGTCTTGTTCTCCAGAATGTCCAGGGCAAGAGCTGCTCGTTTGTTGCCGTCATCTGACAGGGTACGAAGCCGGATCCTGTTTACAGACATCAATGCTGTCTCAATAGAAGAGAAGAAAGCAGAGAGTGCCAGCAAAACAGCAAGTACGATAAATTGGTAAGTGTCACGTATGTCCACTTTAAATGTTCACTCCTTTGGTGTTTTGATAGAATAAATACCTTAATGGTAAAAATATGCATATATTATATACTGTTTTCATAGCTTTGGCAAGTTTTTATAAAAGAGCAAGAACGCAAAAAACTGCCCAGCCTGTCAGAGGTGGGCAGTTATAAGGCATAGATTATGCAAGTTCTTTGCCGGTCAGCATCTTGTATGCCTGGAGATATTTGGCGATAGTCTTGTCAACGATCTCCTGCGGAAGTGTCCAGTCATTTCCCGGATGGGAGGTCAGCCAGTCACGTGCGAACTGTTTGTCGAAGGATGGCTGTCCATGTCCTGGTTCATAGCCTTCTAATGGCCAGAAACGGGAGCTGTCAGGAGTGAGCATCTCATCACCGATCACCATGTTTCCGTCCTCGTCGAGACCGAATTCGAATTTGGTATCTGCGAATGATGATTCCCTTGCTCAGTGCATATTCTGCACATTTTTTTATATAATGCGATGGTATTGTCACGAAGTTTTTCTGCAAGCTCGCGTCCTCTGCCCGGGAAGTATTTCTCCAGGTGGTCAATGCTCTGCTCGAAGGAGATGTTCTCGTCGTGGTCACCGATCTCAGCCTTGGTGGATGGTGTGTAGATCGGGTTCAGGCAGCTTGTCGGATTCCTTTAAACCTTCCGGAAGTTTGATACCACAGACAGTGCCGTTTTCTTTGTAGCTTTGCCCAGCCGCTTCCGGTGATATAGCCACGGACGATACACTCGATCGGGAGCATGTTGAGCTTACGGCACATCATGGATTTGCCTTCGTATTTCTCCTGCTGGAAAAATTCCGGCATATCCTTTACATCGACAGAAATCATATGGTTGGGCAGAATATCCTCTGTCAGATCGAACCAGAATTTGGACATCTGTGTCAGTACAGTGCCTTTTTTGGTGACTTCATTGTTCAGGATCACATCGAAACAACTGATACGGTCGGTGGCAACCATGATCAGGCTGTCGCCATTGTCATAAATCTCACGTACTTTACCTTCTTTGATTGGTTTTAATTCCTGCATCTTCTCATACCTCGTCATTTGGTTTTTTGATTGGAAATTTTACAGTAGTAAAGTATCACTTTTTATGCCGGACTGTCAAGAGAGATTTTGACAAGCATGTGATTAAATGCAAAAAATATATATTAATGTGAAAATTTGCACAGAACTATGGTTGTTTTAGGACAATTCTGTTATAATATAACTAAACGAATTGCGCAGCTTGCTGCGGAACAATCCGTATATAGAAGACAAAAGGCAGGTGAGCAGAATGGCAGGCAGAAAGAAGGATCCGCTGCACAAGAGCTTTAGTTATGCTTTTGAAGGGATTTTTACTTGCATCAGAAATGAAAGAAATATGAAGATACATATTGCAGTCGCGGCTCTTGTCGTGATCGCCGGATGGATCCTGGGACTTTCGATCACAGAATGGTGCATCTGTCTTGGGCTGTTCGGGCTTGTGATGGCACTGGAACTGGTCAACACAGCAGTTGAGGCTGTGGTAGATCTCGTGACCACCGAGCGTCATCCGCTTGCAAAGATCGCCAAGGATACGGCAGCAGGAGCAGTCCTGATCGCAGCGATCATGGCAGCGATCGTCGGACTTCTGATCTTTGTACCGAAAGGGCTTTTGTTTCTGAAGCAGCTTTAAAAATGAATAAGATTTTATGAAAGGAGATATATATTATGGAATTAGGAGACGGACTTAAAAAACTTTTACTCGCAGGCGTAGGTACTGTTGCAGTGACAGCAGAGAAATCCAAGGAGATCCTGGACGAGCTGGTTAAGAAAGGTGAACTTACCGTAGAGCAGGGCAAGGTTCTGAATCAGGAACTGAAACACAACATCAAAGAAACAATCAAGACCAAGACAACACCTGCACCGAAAGCACCGAAGGAAGACATCAAGGATACCCTTGCCAAACTTTCACCGGAGCAGCTTGCAGAACTCAAAGAGCAGATCCTCAAGATGGAAGCACCAAAGGCAGAGGAAGAACCAAAAGCCGAGGAAGCTCCAAAGGAAGAAGCTCCTGCAGCAGCTGAAGAGCCGGCACAGGAAACAACGGAAGAATAAACAACAGAAACGGAGCAGCAAATGAGCAGACCAGACAATGAAGCAGAGCAGAAAGACGGCTACGGAGAGCGCCTCAAAGAAATCACCGCTGTTCTGAAGAAACATTCTATCACGCGAGGTGTCTCTCCGGAGAAACTTCGTCTTATACTGGAAGATCTGGGCCCAACTTATATCAAGTTGGGTCAGCTTATGTCACTTCGTTCAGACATCCTTCCCAAGCGTTACTGCGATGACTGATGAAACTGTGTTCCGATGTACCGCCGATGCCTTTTTCGGAGGTGATCGAGGTTTTGGAAGAGTCGATGGGATGTCCCTGGCAGGCAGAGTTCAAAGAGATCCAGGAGCGACCACTCGGTTCCGCCTCCATTGCACAGGTTCACCGGGCAACGCTCAAAACAGGCGAGGAAGTTGTCGTCAAAGTACAGCGCAAGGGAATCTACGAGACGATGGCAAGGGACATTGGCCTGATGCACAAGGCAGTGCGGCTGATGCCGCCGGTCAGCATCAAGGGTGCCGTTGACCTGAACATGGTCTTAAGCGAACTGTGGACAGTGACACAGGAGGAGATGAACTTCCTGACAGAAGCCGCCAACATTTCCGAGTTTGCCAAAAAGAACAAGGGCGTTGCCTTTGTAAAAACGCCGATCCTGTATCGGGAATATACGACGACGCATGTACTGGTCATGGAATATATTGACGGGATCGCGATTAACGATAAAGAAAAACTTCTGCAGAACGGCTATGACCTGAATGAGATCGGAAGCAAGTTTGTGGACAACTTTATCAAGCAGGTGATCGAGGATGGCTTTTTCCATGCGGATCCTCATCCTGGCAATGTGCGGATCCAGGGCGGCAAGATCGTCTGGATCGATATGGGGATGATGGGAAGGCTCACGGAGAGAGACAGAGAACTGATCAGCCAGGCTGTGGAAGGCGTGGCACTGAATGATATTGGAAAGATCCAGGATGCAGTTCTGGCACTTGGAGAATTCAAGGGCAAACCCGACCACAGCAAGCTCTATCAGGATATCCAGGATCTGATGGAGAAATATGGAACTGCAGATATCGGAAATATCGATCTTGCAGAGGTCATGGTAGATCTCATGGAGGTCATGAAGGAAAACAAGATCATGATGCCTCACGGACTTACCATGCTGGCGCGGGGTCTGACTCATGTAGAAGGAGTTCTTGCAGACATCAGTCCGGAGATCAATATGGTCCAGATTGCGGCAGCCCGCATCAAAGAAGAATTTTTTGGCGAGAGAAACTGGAAGAAGGAGCTCAGGGTAAATACCAAAAACATCTACCGGTCCTTCAAGAAATCCATCGAAGTTCCGTCGCTTGCGGCAGATTTTCTGCAGGGCTGTATGAAGGGACAGACGAAGATCAATCTGGATCTCCATGTGGCAGATGATCTTTCCAGACTGCTCCGAAGGCTGGTGCGAAATATCGTTATGGGACTGTGGGTGATGGCACTTCTGATCAGTTCCAGTATTATCTGTACGACAGATATGAAGCCAAAGCTGTGGGGGATCCCGGCGTTGGGAGCACTGGGGTATATCAGTGCGTTTATCATTGTGATGTATGTGTTTTTGAAACACTTTTTTTTCAAAAAAATAATACCAGGAGGAATTTTTTTAAATGAGTACAAAAGCAGAACAGGCGATCGCATTTCACGATCAGGGATATAACTGTGCACAGGCAGTTGCATGTTCATTCTGTGAGGAGTTTGGAGTGGACAGAGAAGAGATGTTCAAGATCGCAGAAGGATTTGGTTTCGGAATGGGGATCATGGATATGTGCGGTGCGCTGTCAGGAATGATGATGGTGATTGGACTGCAGAACAGTGTGGAGATCCGGAGAAAGGCAAGATGACCAAGGGCGATACCTACAAGAAAGCCAAAGCCTACATCAACAAATTTGCAGAGCAGAACGGCTCCTATCTCTGCCGTGACCTCAAAGGCGTAGAGACCGGCAAAATTCTCCGTGCCTGCCCGGACTGCATCCGCGATGCAGTTGCCCTGACAGAAGAATATCTGGCATCACAGAAAGAGAAATAATAATATCAATAACAAACAAAAATCCTGCCACAGCAGAGAGGAATACCTTTCTGGTCCGGCAGGATTTTTTGATATTGCATATTGAGGAAACATCGGCGGTGCATTCATTGATCTTTACGAAAGATCCAGGATCATTCAGCAACTTTGACAAACTGGCTGTTATAAAGATTCTGGTAAAATCCGCCTTTCGCCATCAGTTCTTCGTGAGAGCTGTTCGATGATGCTTCCGTCTTTCATGACGAGGATCTCGTCTGCATTTCGGATCGTGGACAGACGGTGTGCAACGATGAAGCTGGTACGACCCTCCATCAGACGATCAAACGCTTCCTGAACCATGAGTTCGGTTCGTGTATCGATGCTTGATGTTGCTTCATCCAGGATCAGCATCGGCGGCAGGCAGAGCATGACACGGGTGATGCACAGAAGCTGCTTCTCACCCTGGCTTAAGCTGTCTTCCTTGAGCATGGTATCAAGTTTGTCCGGGAGACGGCGGATGAATTCCCAGCTGTGGGAACGCTTTGCTGCCTCGATGATCTCTTCGTCAGTGGCATCTGGTTTGCCGATGTTGATATTGTCACGGACAGTACCGTTTTTGATCCAGGTTTCCTGAAGGACCATACCGAAGCTGCTTCGTAAGGAATGGCGGGAGATCTCGTTGATCGGATGTCCGTCGATGGAAATGGTTCCTCCGGTCACATCATAAAATCTCATCAGCAGGTTGATAAAAGTAGTTTTACCGCATCCGGTCGGTCCGACGATCGCGATACGTTTACCAGGCTCTGCATGGAGATTGAAGTCTTCGATAAGCTTCTTGTCCGGAACATAGCGGAAGCTGACATTGTCGATATCGACTTCACCTTTAACATCGGAAATCGTTTCCTCAGGATCTTTGCTTTCCGGTTCTTCTTCCAGAAGTGCGAAGATTCTGGTGGCGCAGGCAAGTGCGTTCTGAAGTTCTGTGATAACGGAACTGATATCATTGAATGGTTTCATGTACTGGTTCGCATAGGAGAGCAGTACAGAAGTCCGCCGACAGTCAGAGCACCGCCAGGAATCATAAAGGCACCGACCAGAGCTACACCTGCGTAGATGACGTTGTTTACGAAACGGGTAGACGGGTTGGTCAGACTGCTGTAGAAGACAGCTTTCTGGCTGCATTCCTTTAATTCCTGGTTGATCTCGGCAAAGCGGGCAGAGGATTTGTCCTCGTAACCAAATGCCTGAACGATCTTCTGGTTTCCAATCATTTCCTCGATGAGAGCAGTCTGACGGCCGCGGGCATCACTCTGTTTCCGGAACATATGGAAAGAACGTGAGGAAATGAATTTTGCCACAAAGAAGCTGAGTGGTGTCAGGACAATGACCATCAGTGTGATCCAGAAGTTCTTGGAGAACATGAAGATCAGAGTACCGATGATCGTCACGATACCGGAAAAAAGCTGTGTAAATCCAAGCAGAAGACCGTCGGAAAGGATATCCGTATCCGCAATGACACGGCTGATGATATCTCCGGTACTGTGTCCGTCCAGATAGGAAAGCGGAAGCTTCTGGATGTGACGGATCGCTTTGGCACGGATGTCCTGCACGGTACGGAAAGTCATACGGTTGTTGATGATGTTCATGATCCAGGTAGCAAGACTGGATACAACGACCATGACAAGGATCCTGGAAAGGTAATACCACATCCTCTGGAAGTTTACCTGATGTTCTGCAACGACCTGGTCGATCGCGTCACCAAACAGTACCGGCACGTAGAGCTGAAGGACTACGGAGACTGCAGCAAGGATGATACTGAGAATCAGGAGCAGACGGTATCTTCCGATGAAACGGAGTACCTTCCACAAAGTTTCTGTGCTGTTTGCATTTGACGGCTGTTTGTTTTTTGTACTCATGATAAGGTCACCTCCGCAGCATTGCCGGAAACGGCAGTTTTTGAAGAATCATATTTTGCCCGTTCTTCAGGGAACTGGGAGAAGTAGATCGCTCGGTAGATCTCGCAGGAGCGGATCAGGTCATCATGAATGCCTTTGCCGACAAGCTCACCATCGTTCAGAACGAGGATCAGGTCTGCCTGACGGATGCTGGCAGCTCGCTGAGATACCAGGAAGGTGGTGACATTGCCGCTCAACTGATGCAGGGATTTACGAAGTGCTGCATCTGTCGCAAAGTCAAGTGCACTGGCACTGTCGTCCAGGATCAGGAATTCTGGTTTCTTGACAACGGCACGCGCGATGGTGAGACGCTGTTTCTGTCCTCCGGAAAGGTTGCGACCATTTTGTTCCAGTTTGAAATCAAGCTGACCATCCTTGCCTTCGACGATCTCACGCGCCTGGCTGTTGTGAGTGCATCCCAGATCTCTGCATCTGTGGCATCGT
>ENA-OQCX01000331-OQCX01000331.1-human-gut-metagenome-genome-assembly--contig:-NODE-331-length-24884-cov-2.599750_pt1 | contig 24884 bp, 25 predicted proteins | sample MGYA00242762_ERZ504587 | MGnify/ENA primary metagenome ERZ504587 (study PRJEB26092, sample SAMD00036337) | human gut metagenome | host: Homo sapiens | study: EMG produced TPA metagenomics assembly of... | reverse complement strand
CTGGCAGTGGTGATGAGGATAAGAAATACAGTCTGGAATACAAAGGAATCGTCGCTTTCGAAGACTGCTGGCCCAACAAGGGTGACTATGATTTGAATGATGTCATTGTAAGATACCAGTCCGTATTCGCCGGTTGCAGGATCAATATCTATCTTCACCTTATCAGCCAATTTGATTTCCGGCGCACGATACCCTTTGTTGGCAGACAGTACAAACTGGTCATAGGCCACTTCGTCATGAGTTCCAATAAAGGGAGTTGCCTTATCAGGCGTCCAAGACAGATTCAAATAAGCCTCACGAATCGTAGAAGGCAACTTTACAGCACCCAAAGAGAATGTTACAGCCTCATGAGGGGCACAGTCTGCTTTTCGAGTTCCTTCTGCTATCACTTTCCCATCATCCCCATGACCTGCCAGTGCAACGTATAGGCATTCAAATTGGTAAAGTCATACCAGTTCTTGACTTCCACTGTCAGCTTCTTAGGATCGGTCAGTGCCGATTTGATATATTGATACTCCTTCTTCACTTCAATGAGATGCGGATGCGGTTCGCGGGCTGCATTGACCAACCCGTTACAACAGAAATTGCCAAAGCTGGGCACATCCTTCGGACCATAATCCCCACCATAACTCCAATACCATTTACCATCCTTATCTATCTCGCGGAAAGATTGATCCACCCAATCCCAGATACAACCTCCCTGAACAATCGGTTCGGTTTCGAATACATGCATATATTCCTTTAATCCTCCGCCACTATTACCCATAGTATGCAGATACTCTGTCATGATGAAAGGACGATAGACTTTAGGTTCTGTCTGGCGGGCATAGGCCATGAGTTCTTCCACGCTGCGATACATACGGCAATAGATATCGGTATTATAATTCTGTTCGGCCCGTTCATATTGTACAGGACGACTTTTCTCCACTGACTTCATCCAGTCATATGTACGTTCGAAGTTAATACCGTTTCCGGCTTCATTCCCCAATGACCAGATGACGATAGCCGGATGATTCTTGGAACGCTCATACATACGTTGGGTACGATCCATGTGGGCAGGCAACCAAGTGGAATCTTTGGCCAATGAAGCAGGTCCATACCCCATGCCATGTGATTCAATATTAGCTTCATCTATCATATAAAGTCCATAACGATCACAAAGCTGATACCAATAAGGATGGGTAGGATAGTGCGAATTGCGAACCGTATTGATATTATGCTGTTTCATCAATTTGATATCTTTTTCCATCAGTTCCTTGCTTACAGTCCGTCCTAATTGGGAATGTTCATGACGGTTCGTTCCCTTTACCAAGACCGGCACACCATTGATGCAAAAACGTCCGTCCTTAATTTCCGAAGTGCGGAAACCTACTTCACATCCGGTAAGTTCCGTTACTTTACCTGTTACATCTTTCAATTCCAGGATCAGCGTATAAAGATTCGGATGCTCAGCACTCCAGACTTCCACATCCGGCAAACTTTGTTCATCCAACTTCAAGAAATGGCTCAATCCCTTCGATTTGATAGGATATTCACCTTGCAGAACCGCCTTACCGGTTTTATCTTCCAGTCGGTAAGCAAAGGTAGTCATGGAAGTAGAAGGTCCTTCAATGGTAGCTTCCAAACCGAAAATACCTTCTTTATATTGTTGTTTGTCTAAAGAAGAGGTTACTTTGTAATCGGCTATATACTGTTTAGGAGTGCTGTAAAGATACACATCACGTTCAATACCACTCAACCGCCACATATCCTGGCACTCCAAATACGATCCGGCACTCCAACGGTAAACCTCCAATGCCACCGTATTCTCACCTTTCTTCAATTTATCAGTGATATCCCATTCGGCTGGTGTCTTTGAACCTTGATTATAGCCCAACAGATGTCCGTTCACCCAAATATAGTAAAAAGAAATCACTCCTTCACAACAGATAACCACACGGCGGTCTTCCCAATCGGCAGGAATTGTAAAGGTACGTCTGTAGGAACCGACTTCATTCTCTTTATATGGAACTAAAGGCGGATTCTTTTTAAAATGAACAGTTTGTCATCGAACTCATAGGTTTCGTTTACATAAATAGCTGTTCCATATCCTTGACGTTCCCAATTGCCGGGAACCTGAATATCCGCCCATCCTCCTGTATAAAACTCCGGTTTATAAAAATCCTTCGGACGGTTATCGGGATTCTTTACCCAATGGAATTTCCAACTACCGTTCAGACTCATGTAATAAGGAGAAGATTCATAATCTCCGTTACGGATATCAGATACGGTTTGATAAGGCCACACATAAGTATGAGGGGCCAGTTTGTTCAGTCCGACAGCATATTGGCTCTGCCATTCGGGTTGTTGTTGCGCCATTACTGGAAATATAACCAGAGCAGCCAAAAAATATAATAATGTATTTCTCATATATCTATTTATTCTATCATTACCTCATCAAAATAAATCCTTGCCTCTTGTCCGGGGCGTACATGGGTTGCAGGACACTCTCCGGCTCCTTTAGCAATAATCCGCACATAACGGCCAATTTCCTTATTCAAATCAAGTACCACATCCTCTTTGAAAGTCCCTTCACGGAAAATCTCTCCATCCGTGAACTGTTTACCGGATACTTTACGATAATCCCGATTATCATTTGAAACCCACACTTCAATATCTGCCGGTTTATGGCTGCCATGCCATAATTCGTTATGCATCCCACTGATACAGAACGAAGCGACTCCTTCTTTTGCAAATCTATAGTAAAAGCGACAGAATCACTGCTTTCCCATGAATGCCATTCGAAATCCGACTGGCGCAAGCTGCCACGTATACCATTTACTAAAATCTTCCCAGCCTGTGTATTTCCTAAAACAGGTTTGGCGGTAGCCTTATTCCAAACCAAAGGCAATGTCAATGTTTTTCCCATCTGCCGACCTGCTCTATAAGTCGTACACTTTATAGTTTGTGTACCGGTCACCATCAACGGGTTCTTATATAGCGGAGACCGGTCTGTCGGCTCCTTACCATCCATTGTGTAACGGATTTCCACATCAGGACGTTCACATTCCAGTTTCACCTGTAGCTTTCCATTTACAGGGGTTACCGTATGTTGTATATTATACATGGAACAGGCAAACACAATTCCTTTAGCAGACAGATGCTCGTTGAATTTATCCATTGCTACCAAAAAACTTCTCCAATTTTTATGCCAAGGCTGTGTCCAAGCCACTTCGGCTAAAGCAGCCAGACGAGGGAACAGCTGATATTCCACATCTTCCGGTTTATTGCAAAACTCAGTCCACATAGAAGCCTGTACTCCCATCAGCAAGGAACGTACCTCCGGACTCCATTCTTTCTGTATCGGTTCATACCTATATACATCCTTCAATGTATTATTCCCAAAATAGGTCAAAGGTTCAAACCATTGCGGTCCCTGATAACGAATCAAATACATGATACGTGCAGGAGTCATGACAAACCTATGCCCTTGCTCCGCTGCCTTGACGGCAGCCTGACCATAGCCTCTCCAACCATAAATAATTGCTCCGTCGGGAATCCGGGTATTGGTCAGTTCATCCCAGCCCATGGCTTCTTTCCCTTTGCTTTGTACATATTTACTCATTCTCGCCATAAAATAACCTTGCAACGCTTCTTCGTCCTCCAAGCCTTCCTGTCGCATACGCTCCTGACAAAGCGGACACTCCTTCCAATGCGTTTTCCGAGCCTCATCCCCACCCAAATGAATATACCTGGAGGGAAACAGCTCCACCACCTCGTCAATCACCCCTTGCAAGAAAGTGAACACACTATCGTTTCCTGCACAGAAGATCACATCCGCATGATTTCCTCCCAATCCTGGAAGGACACCGATAAATTTATCGACCACAGGACAAGCCAACAACGGATAAGAAGCCAACGCAGCATTACTATGAGCCGGCATTTCAATTTCAGGAATCACTTCAACCTGATGTCGGGCGCATACGCCACTATCTCACGGATATCCTCCTGTGTGTAAAATCCTTTTTCTACAGTCGTTCACCCTGCCGGGGATTACGACGCTCCGGAAAAGATTTTCCAGGACGATCTACACGCCGTGAACCGATTTCCGTAAGTAAAGGATATCTCTTTATTTCAATACGCCAACCATTATCATCCACCAAATGCAGATGCAGAGTATTGATTTTCAACATTCCCATACAATCGATAATACGAAGCAGATTCTCTTTCGGAATAAAAAAGCGGGCCACATCCACCATCAATCCACGATATCCGAAACGAGGTTCATCCTTGATTGTCATAGCCGGCACGCTCCAATCCGCAGTTTCCGCCACCGCTGTGCCCTCAATGGAAGCAGGCAATAACTGACGAATAGTCTGCAAGGCATAAAAGAAACCTTTTGTATCTGAAGCTTTAACTATTATCTGCCTGGGAGTTATTTCCAGATGATACGCCTCACTCTTTAATGCGTCATCGGTGAGGAAACTGATTTTCCCCTTCTTTTCTCCAACCTTCACACTAGGAGTAAATCCGGCCGCCTGGGTAAAAAGAGCAGAGAAACAGCGTGCAACCTCTGCCTGCTCCTCATTTTCTACCGTAAAGTCTGTTTTTCCGGAGAAAGTAAAATAACCTGTACCCGGAGTAATACTCTCCGGGCAGGGAACAATAGATATAGATTGGATTAGGTTGTCAGCAGGTAAGGCCATAGTCGCAAATAACGACCATAGCAAAATCAAACAGGTGTATTTCATGATATATGCTATTTTTCTTATTCTTTGTCTCTATCGGGTGAAAAGCGTACCGGATCCTTATACTGCTCCTGCAATCTTGCCAATTCAGTCTTCAGCTCCGTCACAACCGGTTCATATTCTTTCTGACCATAAAGATTATGCATTTCCGTAGGGTCTGCCTGTAAATCATACAATTCCCACACATCAATATCGTTATAAAAATGAATTAATTTATAACGCTCTGTACGTACACCATAATGACGTTTCACCATATGTTCTGCCGGATATTCATAAAAAATGATAATACAATGATTTGCGCCAATCAGCAGGTTTTTCTCCTTTCAACAGTGGAAGCAACGAAACACCTTGGATATCTTCGGGAACAGGAGCACCTGCCAATTCCAGAAAGGTAGGTGCATAATCTATGTTTTGCACCAGTTCTGTAATATCACCTTTCCTGTCAAAACCTTTGGGCAACCGCATTATAAGCGGAGTATGCATGGATTCTTCGTACATAAAGCGTTTGTCAAACCAACCATGTTCTCCCATATAGAAGCCTTGGTCTGAAGTATAAACCACCAAGGTATTGTCCAGCATATTCTTTTCTTTCAGATAATCCAGTACACGACCTACATTATCATCCAACGATTTCACTGTTTTCATATAGTCACGCATATAGCGCTGGAACTTCCAATCGGCCAATTCTTTACCTTGAGGATTCTTTTTATAGAAATCATCGATAATGGGACCATAAAACTTATCCCATGCCGCACGCTGCCCCTCATCCATACGTCCGATATAATTTTCATAAAGAGCCTTCAAACGGGTTTGTTTATCGGGGCGAAGCATCTTAAGGTCATAAATCATATCCATATCCTTCACGATGCTCATTTCCTGAGCCGCTGCCGCAGGACGTCCTTCATAATCATCAAAGAAATTATCGGGCAACGGAAAAGTTTTATCTTCATACAAAGACAAGTTACAAGTATCTGCCAGCCAGTTGCGATGAATAGCCTTGTGATGAATCAAAATACAAAAAGGTTTGTCTTTATCCCGTTTGTTCTCCATCCAGTCTATGGCATCATCAGTAATGATATTGGTATATACCCATGTTTTTGAATGGTGTCATTGTCTTGCGTAATAAAATCCGGATTATAGTAATCACCTTGTCCGGGTACAATCTCCCAATAATTGAAACCTGTGGGCAGACTCTCTAAGTGCCATTTTCCGATAAGGGCGGTCTGGTATCCGGCCTGTTGCAGCAGCTTCGGAAAAGTCTGTTGCGAACCATCAAATATACAAGTGGTATTATCATAGAATTTATTAGCACAACTATGCTTGCCGGTAATCATGCAGGCACGGCTGGGACCACTTAATGAATTGGCCACAAAACTGTTAGTAAAACGCACTCCGTCATTAGCAATGCGGTCAAGGTTAGGCGTTTCCATATAACGCTTGTCATAGCAGCTCATCATCTGGGCAGTATGGTCATCGGTCATTATATACACGATGTTGTAAGGTTTCTGCTCCTCAGTTTTCTTTTGTGAAGCGCATGATGACAAAGATGCCACAGCAGTAATGCCGGTCAAAGAAAAAAGTAATCCTGATTGTAGGTTGTTCATATTCATAAATTTAAATAAGCAAAGAATTAACATCCGCAAAGATACAAGTTATGTTATTGTTTCTTGTCTGGAAATGACTATTTTATATCCGAGAATGTCCAGAAACAGGTTACAGACAAGAAAAACGGATGCAAAGCGCAGGTGCGCCCTGCATCCGGAAAAATCCAATAAAGACCTATTGAATAAAGCGTTCTATCATGTTTTCTTAATTAGTATAGCCATAATTATTATCACTATAATCAAGAGCAGAATTGGTATCTATCTCATCTTTCGGAACCGGGAGCAATAAATTTTTCTTCAGGAAGTTTTCATCATTCAAATTTCCATCATTAAAAATACGTTCTCCCCAGTTCCCGTTCCCTTTAGGATTATTGGCCACTGATTCTTGAATAATTCCATGCCCATTGTTGACCTCGAAAGCTTTTTTCAAAAGCTCTGTGCCACGTAAACGCATTTTCTGATACATTTCCGGTTCACCGGCACCTTCGAAAATACGTTCAAAATAAATTTTCTCACGCACTTGTTCCTTAGACAAGCCACTCTTCCAGTCAGCCGGCTGAGACGCGTTTCCTGATTGACGCGCTCTCTTCAGCACCTCATTGCCAATGTTATCGCTTGTCAGTCTGCCCCAATTCATTATATACATCCGCTGCCATCAGCAACATATCTGCATAACGATACAAAATTAAATTCTTATGACTGTTATTACCACTCTGCTCAGGATCCCACGGTTTCTTGAAATAGGGCCATGACTTTGTATTGGTAGATGGCTTTTTTGTCGCATTTTCCAACAAAGACAACAAGCCTTTCAAATACCCTTTTTCAGCGGAAGTCGCAGTAGCCGTATCGGCAATCATAGCATAAAGTTCTTCAGCTTTCGGACTAGCCGGATCAGCTAATTTCTCGTAAGGAATCCGTCCTACATACAACTTGGGTTTCTTCCATCCGGCAGGTTTTTCTTCTCCTTCAATGGTATATGTAAAATAAGGATAGGCATATACAGTATCGCGCGCCGAAGCTATAGGCTCCTCTTTAGGTTTCTCACCTTTTCCTACTCCGGCATAAGACTTCCAATAAGTCAGGAATGTGCTTTCAATACGTGGATCACCGGGATAAGTAGCCCAAAAATAATCATACAAAGCTTTTGAAGCACGTATGCGGTCCCAAGCCTGCCCATTACAAGAGCCATTAGGAGCGACCAGCCAGCTACCCCGGTTACGGTGGTAGAACCTGCAAGTGCAAAATTCAATTGAAAAATAGATTCCGGAGAACCTTGTACGTAATCAACAAACAAATCACTGAATTTATCCGCCAGCCGGTATTTAGGCATTACCTCATCAAAACACGCTTTCGCCTTCTCCCAAGCCGTATTATCACCCTGACAGCCCAAAGTATGATAGAGTTTTCCTAGATACGCTTTCGCCGCCCACTTCGTTGCAAAACCGTCATCATCTTTTTCCGGTAAATTCTCATAAGCGAACTCCCAGTCAGTACGTACCAATTCAAAGACCTCATTTTTAGGAGAACGAGGAACAGCTACTCCGTCATGAGCAGAGGGAGTGGTCTTTAAAGGTACATCTCCATAGGTAACTGCCAAATTATAATAAGCCAATGCACGCAAAAAACGAGCAGCCGCTTCCATTGGCAATTTATCAGCCGATTCTAACGGACTATCGGCAATATTGGCAATGAATGCATTTGTTTCACCAATCACTTTATACATCCCTCTCCACGCCATTGTGTTTATGGTTTCATCAATTCCTCCGTCCATAGAGACCAATAAATCTGTAGAACTGCCATTCGTTTGTGACCATCCAAAACCACAATATCCAAATGTTACTTCCTGCCATGCCTGGCCATAAGCATTATCAGCCGACATATATCCGTAACATCCCATCAAAGCCTGTCTGGCATTTTCCACAGTACTAAACTGAGTTTTTGTATTTATCGTATATTGCGGGTCTTCATCCAGCCACGATTCGCAGGATGCCAATGACAAAGCACCTGCTAATAAAAATATATATTTTAGTTTTTTCATTTTACAAAAAAAATTATCGGTTAAACTATTTAAAAGGTCACATTTAATCCAAAGACATAAGAACGTTGGCTTGGAAATGCATTCATATCAATGCCCGGGCGTAATCCATCAAAAGCAAACGAATTGATTTCCGGATCGTATCCACTGTAATTAGTGATGACAAATGCATTTTTAACCGAAGCAAATACACCTATATTCTGAAAGCCGATTTTCTTCATCCAAGATTTTGGCAATGTATAATTCAAAGTGATATCCGAACAACGCAAGTAACTTCCATCCTCAATATAACGGTCATAAACCACGTTCTTTACATTCGCCGTAGCCGACGGATAAAGATTTGAATGATTCTCTTCCGTCCAGATATTCCGGAATGCTTCTTGTGTCAAATTACCAGCTTGCCGAGAGGGCGTATAATAACGGATATTCGTATTCAATATCTGATTACCATGCACACCATTAAAAGAAGCCGAAACAGACAGGTCTTTCCAGGCAATACGAGTTTGGAAACCATAAGTAAAGTCCGGATTCGGATTGCCTAAAATGGTTTTATCCTTTTCATCCACAACACCATCCTCATTCATATCCACCGCTTTTATATTACCGGCTCCCAAGTCATTGGCCACAGAACTGGAATAATATTTTGTTGATCCGTCAGCAGCCGTATAAGCAACTTTTCCATCTACAATATCTTCCGGCTGAATAATACCTTGAGTCTTATATCCGAAGAACAATCCCGGTGCCTCACCTGCAATGAAAAGATTAGCAATACCAAAATGATCTCCTATAGAAGTTCCCTGATATCCACGCACATTCTTCAAGGTTCCAAAATCTGTCGGTGCAAAACCCAGGTCACCAATTTTTGATTTATTGAAACCAATGTTTCCGCCCAAACTCCAACTCCAACCGTTCAAGTTACGGAGAATATCTCCATTCAAACTAATTTCAACACCTTTGTTTTTCAACGAACCTTGATTCAACATCACACTTGCAAAACCACTGGAAGCAGGCAATGAACGCGAAATAAGCAAATCATTGGTTTTTTCTGATATACATCTACTGATCCTGACAGACGGCTGTTGAAAAAAGCAAAATCAAAACCTACATTCCAAGAAGATGTACGTTCCCACTTCAATCCGTCATTCTGCAAATTGCTTACCGCCATTGCCAAAATCTGATCCCCTGTGGCTTTTGCATAATCTATTATTTGTGAATAATCAGAGAAAGTAGCATAAGGATTAATGCCCTGATTGCCTGTAACACCAAAACCTAAACGTATTTTCATTTGATTCAACCAGTTAATATTCTTCATAAACTCTTCCTGCTCCATACGCCAGGCCAAAGAGAAGGAAGGGAAGTAAGACCATCGGTTACCCTTTTTGAATTTACTTGATCCGTCCGCACGTACAGATGCAGTAAGCAAATATTTATCATAAGCAGAAAGATTGATACGACCTAGATAAGACAGTAACTGATAATCCTTTTGGGTAGGTTGTTCATGAGTCTTCACAGAAGCAAGGTGTAACCCTTTTGTACGTAAGTCAAAATTAGAGAAACGAGTACCCTTCACATTCTTATTCAAGAATGTATGTCCGTCATAAGTTACACCAGCAGTCGCTCCCAGATGAATACCTTTCGCCAAGTCAATATTTAAATTCAATAAGTTCTCTATATTATAATTGGTCTTGTTCAAATTAGCCATGGCTAGCACACCTTGATCATTAGCACCGATAGTGAGCTGCATGCCATACCAACGAGCACGTTCGTTTATATTCACATTTCCTCCGGCACGAAGATTATACGAAAGGTATTTGCAAATATTCCATTTCAAATCCAGACTACCGCCAAAGCTTTTATCATCCGTTATATCATCATAGTCATCCCGCCAGCTATAAACAGTAGTTTTTGCGTCCATGTCCGTTTGTAATGTCGGGTCGTCTGCCGGAATTTCATAAGGAGCTGTATCCAATACTGTACGTGCCAATGAACCGGCAATACCACCTGTCGTATTACCCCCGGTCATCATATCATTTTGTTTGATAGATCCATTCAAAGCAAGCGCCATAGTAACGGACTTTGAAAGGTTAGCCGTAAGGTTTGCACGCAAATCACCTTGTTTAATACCTGTATTGCTCACAATACCTTTTATATCCTTAAAACCACCCGAAACATAATAAGTCATTGCATCCGATCCTCCGCTGACCGATGCAGAATAGACTTGAGAGAAAGCAGATGAATAGGCTTCTTTCTGCCAGTTCTTATAACTCAAGACACGATAGTATTCAGGGTTGGTAGGATCTTTTTTATATTTATCCAAGTTTTCACCATACACATAATGCATCTCGCCATTTGCTTGCGGATAGTACTTTTCCTCGCCGGCATTAGCCTTCATATTGGCATAAGCAGCATACTGTTCCAGATTCAACATATTATGCAGGTTACGGGCATCCGCAATGGTAAAGTTTGCAGTCACGTTTACTTTAGCCTTACCTGCTTTCCCTTTTTTAGTCGTAATGATAATAACACCATTCGCACCGCGGGAACCATAAATTGCCGTAGCCGAGGCATCTTTTAATACAGTGATATCTTCAATATCCGCAGGATTCAAAGCACTTAAAGGATCCTGCGCAATCTGGAAATCACCGCCACCCATAGCCGACTCTGCAAATTCCCCGGTGGAAGATTGCGGGACATTATCAATAACATACAGAGGCTGGTTATCTCCACGCAATGAGTTAGCGCCACGAATTGTCACAGAACTGGCAGCTCCCGGAGCAGCCATAGATGAAGTTACATTCAGCCCGCCACCTTACCTTGCAACAGATTATTAAAAGAAGCTGTTTTAGAAGCATCGTTAGCATCCGGACGCAAGCTGGCGGTAGCACCGGTCAAATCACTCTTTCTTGCCGTACCATAAGCCACTACCACCACTTCATCCAATGTCTGGGTATCATCTTTCAACTGAACATTCAATACTTTTTTTCCACCGACCGGCACTTGCTGGGTCACATAGCCAATAAAAGAAAACACTAATGTAGATTTGGAGTCAGGAACATCAATAGAATAATTGCCATCAAAATCTGTAATGGTTCCCGTGGCTGTACCTTTCACTTGTACATTCACACCGGGCATCCCCTCGTTCGTACTGTCAGTAACTTTACCTGTTACTTTTATCTGCTGGGCAAACATATCTGGAATTGCTGCCACACAGAAGACACACACTAGAAAAACGTTAAAGAGGTTCTTCTTCATAGAATTAAATTTAAATTAGTAATTTATGATAGTTAACATTATTTTAATCTGTGGCAAATGTAGAGGAAAACAGAAGTATAAGGGGTACAATAATCACTATTTTTAAGTCCAAAATTAGCTAAAAAGGTCCATTTCACCGAGAAATAGTCAATTTTAGAGGAGTAATAAACAAAGTCGGAAACCCGGCCATTGTTTTTTTAAGGACAATGACAACCAACCCAAATATAAAAACAAGTATCTTTGTATCTCCAAATATGTTTTTATCCATTAATCAATATATTATGAAACTAAAACTTTCTATTTTAACGATCCTGCTGTTCTTCTTATCAGCATCTTTTCCCTTGGCCGCCCAAAGGCTCCCCAACCGTTTGATATTGACACCCCCTTCGCTCCGCGTCTTCCTTCCGGCTCCCGAACTGGCGACAGGCCGTGCATAGTAGCCTGTCCGGGTGGCGGATATGGCGGACTGGCTGTCAACCACGAAGGCTATGACTGGGCACCTTACTTCAACAAACAAGGCATCGCACTGATTGTACTGAAATATCGGATGCCTCATGGTGACCGCACTCTCCCCATCTCGGACGCCGAAGCTGCCATGAAAATGGCGCGCGACAGTGCCGATGTATGGAATCTGAATCCATATGATATAGGTATAATGGGCTCCTCTGCCGGAGGGCATCTAGCTTCAACCATCGCCACACATGCCCGCCCCGAACTCCGCCCTAACTTTCAAATCCTGTTCTATCCTGTCATCACCATGGATAAATCCTATACTCACATAGGATCTCACGATAATCTTTTAGGTAAGGACGCTTCCGCCGAACTGGAAACCGAATTTTCCAATGAGAAACAAGTAACCAAAGAAACTCCCTGCGCCTTTATCGCCTACAGTGACGATGACAAGACAGTTCCTCCTGCCAATGGGGTAAATTATTACCTGGGGCTGCACAAGAATCATGTACAGCCGTACTCCATATTTATGCCAGTGGCGGACATGGCTGGGGTATCCGCGAAAACTTCATTTACAAGAATGAGATGTTAAACGATTTATCCGCCTGGTTGCGCAGTTTCAAAGCTCCCCGTAAAGATGCTGTCCGGGTAGCCTGTGTAGGCAACAGCATTACTTACGGAGCAGGAATCAAAAACCGGAGCCACGACAGCTATCCCTCCGTTCTAGGCCGTTTGCTAGGAGATAAATACTGGGTGAAAAACTTTGGAGTCAGCGCACGTACCATGCTGAATAAAGGTGATCGCCCTTATATGAAAGAACAAGCTTACCAACAAGCATTGGCGTTCAACCCCAATATCGTTGTTATCAAACTGGGAACCAATGACAGCAAGTCATTCAACTGGGTACATAAAGCAGATTTCATAAAAGATACACAAACCATGATTGACGCCTTTAAAGCCCTTCCCTCACAACCTGAAATCTATCTATGCTATCCTTCAAAGGCATATCTTACCGGAGAAAGCATTAATGATGATATCATCTCAAAAGAGATTATACCTATGATTAAGAAGGTTGCCAAGAAAAACAAGCTGCCTGTCATTGACCTTCACAGCGCAATGGATGGAATGCCGGAATTATTCCCCGACCATATCCATCCCAATGAAGAAGGAGCGAAAGTGATGGCAAAAGCTGTTTACGATGCTATAGCAAAATAAAAGGAAACGAAGGAGCAGACAGGAATTAATCAGCCAAAAAGAGACTTTTTATCGGTTGTCCGCATTATTCATACGTCATTTTGTTGTGTTATTCAAGACAATCAACTATTTTTTGTTCCCAAACCTTGAGTAAGCAATGAAAACATCTGCCCACAACATACGAATCCTGTCCTTGCTCCTTCTATTCACTCTACTGCATTCTATATCAGAAGCCAAACAGTACTTTTTCCAACAAATCCCCTCTCAAAACGGACTTTCCTCCATGGTACGCTGTATGGAAGTCAGTCAGGAAAAAGGATATGTCTGGATAGGGACACGCTCAGGAATCGGACGATTCGACGGTTACGAACAGCGAAGATATCTGCGCGGTAATGTCACACATATTTTGGAAGATGAAGAACATACCATTTGGGCCATCACAGAAAAGGGAGTATTCCGCTACAATGAAAAAGAAGACAAGTTTACCCTTGTGCGGGATAAAGACAACAATCCGGTAATAGCCAGTTCTCTTTGCCTATGGGAGGACGGAGTAATCTTCGGGGGAAGAGGCAGTCTATACAAATACAACTATGAAGACCATATTATCAACCTGTTCCATACGTTGAAGCCGAACGGCAAGTATCATATTTCCAATCTTTACCAATGGGATTCCCGCACTCTCCTGGCCACCAACCGATGGGCAAAAGCTCTGTTTATTGATATCGCTACGGGCAACACCCGTCCTGTTCCCTTCAACAGTGAACAGATTATCTCACTGTTGATTGATAAAAAAGGGAATGTATGGGTAGCTCATTACAATCAGGGAGTAAGCTGTTATGACCGCAATGGAAAACAATTACAGACCTATCATACACAAAACTCTCCCTCAAAACCAATGTAGTGCTATCATTAGAAGAGCATAACGGACAAATATGGATGGTACAGACGGAGGAGGAATCCATATTCTCAATCCGCAGACCGGCAAGATATCGACATTGAGGTACATTCCGGGAGATCGTTACTCCTTGCCTGCCAACTCTATTCTTTGTCTATATAACGACAAAAGCGACAATATGTGGGCAGGAAGTGTACGTAACGGATTAATCAATATTAAAGAGGTAGGAATGAAAACCTATCAAGACGTACTGCCGGGACAGAATTACGGACTGAGTGAGAAAACAATCCTATCCATTTATCAGGACCATGACAATCAAATATGGATCGGAACAGACGGAGGGGGCATCAACCTCTTCGACCCGGCCACCGGAAAGTTTCATCACATACTTCTACCTGGGAAGAAAAGGTGGCTTCCATCACCGGCATGGACAAAGACCATCTGCTGGTTTCGCTATTCAGCCAAGGCCTGTTTATCTTTCATAAAGAAACCCACCGATATCAGCCGCTTGTCATTATCAACGACAGCATTAATGATATTTTATGCCATCGGGGAAAAACAGTCAATGTATATCAAAATACTCCTGAAACCATTTTGATGTTATCCGAAATACCTTATAAATACCATATTGGTAAAAAGCAATTCATTCCCATCACCAAGGGAAAAGGCATCACTGATATTGTCGGTACATTGTTACCCATAAACAGCACAGGAGAGGATTGCTATCTGCACGATTTGGAACATATCTATCATATCAACTCCAGCCTCAACGAACTGGAACTTATATTTACCTGTCAAACAGACACCGTGTTCAATTCTGTTTCACAAGACGAGAACGGATTGCTATGGATAGGCAGTAACCATGGTTTAAGTTATTATAATCCGGGTACAAAGCAATATACCCTTGTCCCCAATACCCTGATTAATGAAATAAGCTCGCTCATTTGTGACCGGCAAGGACGTGTATGGATAGGAACGGAAGAAAAATTATTCGCATATCTGATTAAAGAAAAGAAGTTCATCTTATTCGGTGAACCGGACGGAGTGGTACAAAACGAATATCTGGAGAAACCCCGGTTGCTCTCTTCATCCGGAGATGTCTATATGGGAGGTGTAAACGGCTTGCTACATATCAACCGGCACTTACCTGACGAACCCGCACTTCTCCCCACTCTTCAACTGGCCGACATCCTAGTGGGCGGAGAACGTGTCTACGACCGGATATCAAACGACCACCAACTTAGTGTCAATGAAAAAAGCAAACCGATCATCATCAAAATCATCACCCGTGATAAGGATATTTTCCGCAAACCCATGTATAGATACACCATTACAGGACTGAACGGACAAAACATCTATTCTTATTTACCGGAAATAAACTTAAGCAGTCTGCCTACAGGCAGTTATCACATAAAAGCCGCCTGTAGTACCCGCAACGGTGACTGGACAGCAGACTATGATATTCTTACCCTGACAGTACTGCCTCCCTGGTATAAATCCGGCTGGTTCATCCTAAGTTGCACCCTTTTTATCTTCATCAGTGTCATCCTCACTTTCATCCTGATATTGCGCAACAAAGAAACCAAGCTAAAGTGGGCAATGAAAGAACATGAACAGCAGGTATACGAAGAAAAAGTGCGCTTTCTCATCAACATCAGCCATGAGCTCCGGACTCCACTGACCTTGATACATGCACCCTTGAAACAACTAATGGACAAACTTACCGCCGACAACGAAAATTATCCGTTGATCCAAAGCATCTGTAAACAATCTGAACGGATGAAGAACATTCTGAATACTGTCTGAATGTTCGCAAAATGGAAGTAGGACAAAGCACACTCCATATCCAGAGCATACAATTGGATGAATGGGCGGAGCAACTGATTTCCGATTTTAAACCGGAAGCCTCCGTCAGAGGCATCACGCTCGTCTATCAACCTGAGCCGGAGATTCAAACCTTGTGCTTCGACAAAGAAAAATGTACCACTATCCTGACCAACCTATTAATTAACGCATTGAAATATACTCCCGATGAGAGTACAATCAGCATTTCAACCCGTTTGTCGGAAGACAGGACAAGAGTACGCATATCCATTTCCGACCAAGGTCCGGGACTGAAAGATGTGGATACCAACAATCTCTTTGTCCGCTTTTACCAAGGCAACAACAGTCGTCCCGGCACAGGAATCGGATTGTCCTATTCTAAAATACTGGTCGAACAACACGGAGGCAACATTGGAGCTACGACAACAAGAATTTCGGAAGTCCGGGAGCTACTTTCTGGTTCGAACTTCCATTAAATACCGAACCGGGAAATATCACGCTGCACCCACAAGAATATCTGAATACACTTTTGGCACCCACGCAAGAAACAGAAAGCATTCCCGAACAACAGGAAGAAAATAAAACAGCCCAAAGCCATACCTTATTAATAGTAGATGACAACAAAGACCTGACCGATTATCTGGCAACAGCCCTGAAAGACCGGTTTAAGACAATATGGGTAGCCGCCGATGGAGAGGAAGCATTGCGTCTTTGCCGGGAAAAACGTCCTCATATAGTTGTAAGCGATATCCAAATGCCCCATATGAACGGCTATGAGCTATGTAAACAAATAAAAGAAGATTTGGAAATAAGCCATATCCCGGTTATCCTGCTCACTGCACGTAATGACGAAGAAAGCCAACTATATGGTTATAAAAACGGAGCAGACGCCTACATCACAAAACCTTTTGAAGTAAGTATGCTGTATGCAATTGTCTGTAGCCAACTGCATAACCGGGACTGATGCGTACCCGCTATACAGACATCGGTCCTCTGCCGCCACCCGAAGAAGGAACCTTCAGTTCGGCCGATGAAGAATTTTTAAATCGCCTGAATCAGATAATCACAGAACATCTGGATAACGAACAGTTGGGTATTCCATTCATTTGCAACAAAATAGGAATCAGCAGAGCTTCTTTATACAATAAGCTGAAAGCATTGACAGATATGGGAGCCAACGACTATATAACCAAAATACGTATGGAGAGAGCTATCTGGCTTATTCTCCATACAGAACTCAGTGTCAATGACATAGCAGATAAGACAGGATTCTCGACCGCCAGATATTTCAGCACTGTATTCAAACAGCATACAGGTTGTTCCCCTACCCAATACAGAGAGAAACCGCCTGTCAACACTCAATAACCCTATAAAACCCTGTTTTCATTCCATATTGTGTTAATTTCCGACCATTTATAATAATAAATGATATATAATATGGAATAAAAGCAGAAATATAGTGCATAATCCAAATGAAAGAGTTTACTTTGTCCAACAAACAATTAGAGATTTATTCTAGTTTTATTCTCATCATGTATCTTCTCAGTTATCCACATTGAGTATATTCATTCCTGATTTAGAGCTTCTTGAAATTTCGTTGTTAGATTATTAATTTTTTATATTGACAGTTATGAATATGTATGTTGGAAACCTTAGCTACAACGTTAAGGAAGTAGATTTGAGAGAAGTTATGGAAGAGTATGGAACAGTAGGCTCAGTCAAGTTAATCATTGACCGTGATACAAGAAGATCAAAAGGTTTCGCCTTTGTCGAAATGCCGGAAACTTCAGAAGCTTCAAACGCTATCAAACAGTTGAACGGCGCAGAATATGCCGGGCGTCCAATGGTAGTAAAAGAAGCCTTACCCAGAAATTAACAGAGTAAACTTGATAGACAAAGAAAAGATTTTCCGCAATGGAAAATCCTTTTTCTTTGTCTATCAAGTTTTTATGAATACTGCTTACATACACCAGCTACCACTCTATAAATTTACCACGAGCTCTGCGTTCCGCCAACATCTGTGTAAGAAAACGCTGGCGGTCCTTGCTATGTAACGCCGGGCAAAAATATTAGGAACAGCTACCCCCAAGGCTATACAGAAAATGATAAGCGCCGAGTTAATACCATTGGAAAAAGCAAGTGTCACTTCTCCTACCACTCCACGCATATTGATAAGCGCCAGCAACGAACGATACATCAAGACACCGGGAACCATCGGAATGACAGAAGGAATAGTCAGCACATGATTAGGAACATGAAACCAATGAACGGCTTTGACAGCTATCAAACTCACAACAAAGCTTCCCATAAACGAACCGATCACCGGACCATATCCTAATTCAAAGTTTACAAAGTTACGGGTACATACTGCAATTATTCCACCTACAGCCACCACCCACAACAAACGTCTCTGCACATTAAATATAGTGGCGAATCCCATAGCCGCAATAGCAGCCGCAACAGCATATACCCAATAAGCATCGTGCGGCACCATGCTCAGTTCACTGAACTTCTGGTCGATAGTCACATCACTCATCACCAACAGCCTCAAGGCAAAAGCGATACCAAACGCCATGCCTCCTACCATCATTACCGTGTTGGCTGCACGCGTAATACCTACCAACAAGTGATTGTCAATCATATCGTCCACAAAATTTATCAGCGGCACACCGGGAACTATATATAAGGTACAGGCCAGCAACGGATGATACGGAGTGGAAGATAAACCTGAAAAAGAAAACGCATAAGCCAGACAAGTACATAAAAATGCAGAGATCGCAATACTCATATATACATTGATACCGAACTCAATGCAACGGGCACGGGTACGGAACCCCACAAAAGTACAAATAGCCGTAATCAGAAAAGCAATCCAGTCCCCACCAAACAGCTTGCAGAACCCTCCACAGGCAAACCCGGTACAGATTGCCACGACATAGGGGGTATAATTACGCTCCTGACGAGCAATCTTCTCCAGTTCTTCCTCGTATTTATCCAATGAATAATCCTGCTCAATGGCACGCCACGAAAGTTTACTGATTTTTGAAATGGCTTCCATATTGATGCCATGTTTCTCGCATTTCTGAAACTTGGAAAAAGAGTGCTTCTCGTCACTCACATTGACCATCAGCATCGTCCACCGGATATCAATATGCAGTTTCTCTTCCGGAATGCCCAAATAAGCGGCCACGCGCTTCATGTTTCTTTCAATCCGGTTAGTGTCTGCCGCACTCTCCATCAGCAGCTTGCCGGTACGTAATAAAAGGTCTAGTTTACGGCGCAATAGCAGCACCTCTTGTTCATTTGTTGTCTCGTTCATCTTCTTTTTACCTCAATTTTGTTTACTCTGACAGGAAACAGGTTGTTTTTTCGGGGTGCAAAGGTACAAAAAGTATATGATATTCATAACTAAATGTAGGAACAGAAATGAAATTGTCGTATCTTTGACCCGAAATAATTAAGTTAGATATGGTAACATTCAAAGAATTCTTTTCATTCAAGAATAACCGCTTCTTCTGGCTCAATCTGATAGCGATGGTAGTGGTCATTGTGGCAGCAGCTGGGGAACCCTTCAATGGCTGGACAGCTATACACGCCACGGCGAAGCAGTGGTAGTGCCCGATGTAAAAGGAATGAATCTGCGGATCGCAGAAAATGAACTCGACAAGCAGTCACTAAAATCAATCGTCATAGACTCCAGCTATGTAAAAGGAATAGCCCCCGGTGCTATTCTGGAACAGAATCCCGCCGGTGGCTCCAAGGTGAAGTCGGGCAGAACCGTCTATCTGACCGTCAATGCAGACAGCGCCCCCAAGGTAGCCATTCCCGATGTCATGGATAATAGTTCTCTCCGCCAGGCCGAAGCCAAATTACGTGCATTAGGTTTTAAAATAACCGAACCCGAATATATCAGCGGCGAAAAAGACTGGGTATACAGCATAAAATACCGAGGACGCGACTTGAAAGCCGGAGAAAAGGTTCCTCACGAAGCCGTACTGACACTCACGGTAGGCAACGGCAATGAAACCATGCCCGAAGATTCTGCATTGGTAAATGAATCCGGAACTGCGAACGATGACAAACCGGTGGTAGACGAATCCTGGTTTTAAACTTAACACACAGTGATGATGAAAGAAGAATATGTGGATGAACTGGACGACACACTGGATGATGTGGAACCGGTAGTGGACAACCCTGCCGAACTGTATGAACATTTCCGTGTAGTAGTAGACAAAGGACAGTCACAGGTGCGCGTGGACAAATATTTGTTCGAACGGCTTGTCAACTCTTCGCGCAACCGTATTCAGAAGGCTGCCGACGCCGGTCTTATCATGGCGAACGGCAAACCGGTGAAAAGCAGTTATAAAGTAAAGCCTTGCGACGTGCTGACGGTGATGATGGACCGTCCACGTTATGATAATGATATCATTCCCGAAGATATTCCATTGGATATAGTCTATGAGGACAACGATTTGATGGTAGTCAACAAACCGGCCGGACTGGTAGTGCATCCGGGATGCGGAAACTACCACGGCACGCTGGTCAACGCCATAGCATGGCATCTGAAAGACAATCCCAAATACGACCCTAACGATCCGCAAGTGGGATTAGTCCACCGTATAGACAAAGATACCTCAGGCCTGCTCGTGGTAGCCAAGACCCCCGATGCCAAGACTCATTTGGGACTTCAGTTCTACAACAAGACCACCAAACGTAAATACAATGCTCTGGTATGGGGTGTCGTAGAAAATAACGAAGGAACCATAGAAGGGAATATAGGGCGAAACCCCAAAGACCGCATGCAAATGGCCGTACTGAGTGACCCCGCCCAAGGAAAGCACGCCGTCACCCACTATCGGGTACTGGAACGTCTGGGCTATGTCACGCTGGTAGAGTGTGTACTTGAAACGGGACGCACCCACCAGATACGTGTCCACATGAAGCACATCGGACACACGCTGTTCAACGATGAGCGTTATGGCGGAAACGAAATTTTAAAAGGAACTCATTTTAGTAAATACAAACAATTCGTAAACAACTGTTTCGAGACCTGCCCCCGCCAGGCATTACACGCCATGACGCTGGGCTTTGTCCATCCCCGTACAGGCGAAGAGATGTTCTTCACCTCTCCGCTGCCCGAGGATATGACAAACCTGATAGACAAGTGGAGAAACTATATCAGTAACAGAGAAGAACTATGAAACGTACTATTGCCATAGTAGCCGGAGGAGATTCCAGCGAACTTGTCGTTTCCTTGCGCAGTGCACAGGGACTTTACTCTTTCATTGACAAAGAGCGTTATAACCTATATATAGTAGAGATGGAAGGGCATCGGTGGGAAGTAGTCCTTCCGGACGGCTCCAAAACCCCGATAGACCGTAATGACTTCAGTTTCATGGAGAACGGCGAAAAGAAACAATTCGACTTCGCTACATCACCATCCACGGAACTCCGGGGGAAAACGGTATCCTGCAAGGTTACTTCGACCTGTTAGGAATCCCCTACTCCAGTTGTAACGTACTGGTATCGGCCATGACTTTCAATAAATTCACCTGCAACCAATACCTGAAAGGCTTCGGTATCCGCGTAGCCGAATCACTGATCCTGCGTAAAGGATTTGAAATTACAGACGAAGAAGTAATCAACAAAATCGGTCTGCCTTGTTTCATCAAGCCCAACGCCGGCGGTTCCAGCTTCGGTGTCACCAAAGTAAAGACTAAGGAAGATATACAACCCGCCATCGAAAAAGCTTTCGAGGAAAGTGACGAAGTAATGATTGAAGCCTTTATGAAGGGAACGGAAATCACCTGCGGCTGTTACAAGACCTCGGACAAGGAAGTGGTATTCCCCATCACCGAGGTGGTAAGTGCCAACGAATTCTTTGACTATGGAGCCAAATACAACGGCGAGTCACAGGAAATCACACCTGCCCGCCTGCCCGAAGATACAGCCGAGCGTGTACGTCTGCTCACCTCGGCCATTTATGACATTCTGGGGTGCTCCGGCCTTATCCGCATTGACTATATCATTACCGAAGGCGAAAAAGTAAACTTGCTCGAAATCAATACCACTCCGGGCATGACAGCTACCAGCTTCATTCCCCAACAGGTGCGTGCAGCAGGATTGGATATAAAAGATGTGATGACTGACATTATAGAAAATAAATTTTAGTGATATCACTGACTAACCTTTATAAATTATGAACATACCAGCTGAATTTAACGAGATTCGTCCGTACACTCCCGAAGAGTTGCCGCAAATCTATGAAGAATTAATCGCTGATCCCGCTTTCCGGACAGTGGTAGAGTCTGTTATGCCGGGCGTACCTTTCGAAGGTCTTGCCATGAAGATGCGTCAATGCAAAACAAACCTGGAATTCCAAAAAGCGTTCTTTTACGGACTATTATGGGATTTAGTGAAAAAAACAGCCAACGGACTGACATTCGACTGTTCCGCCTTGTCCGACTTAACCCGGAACTACACTTTCATCTCCAATCATCGTGATATTATTCTGGACTCGGCTTTTCTATCTATCCTACTGATAGACAACGGAATGACAACCGTAGAGATCGCCATCGGCGACAACCTGCTCATCTACCCATGGATTCATAAGCTGGTACGTGTCAATAAATCATTCATCGTGAAACGCGGCCTCAACATGCGGCAGAAACTGGAAGCATCTGCTTGATGTCGCGCTACATGCATTTCGCCATGAAGGAAAAACATGAGAATTTATGGATAGCGCAACGTCAGGGACGTGCCAAAGATTCCAATGACCGTACCCAGGACAGTGTATTGAAAATGATGGCCATGGCAGGTGAAGGCGATGTTACCGAAAGACTGAAAGAACTGAACATCGTTCCGCTAGCCATTTCTTACGAATACGACCCGTGTGACTTCCTGAAAGCAAAAGAGTTGCAGCAAAAACGCGATGACGAACATTTCCAGAAAAGTCCCGAAGACGACCTGATCAATATGCAGACCGGCCTTTACGGATACAAGGGACGCATCCATTTCCAGACCTCCGCCTGTCTGAATCATGAACTGGACGAACTGAAAGAACTCAATTTGCCGAAATGTGATTTGTTTACCGCCATATCGGAAACCATAGACCGGCATATCCACAGCAGTTACCGCCTGTTTGCAGGCAATTATGTGGCGTGTGACCTCTTGATGGGAGACAACCGTTTCACGGCCGAGTACACAGAAGAAGAAAAAGAGCACTTTGAAAAATATCTGGAACAGCAGATTGCCAAAGTCGATCTTCCCAACAAAGACACCGCCTTCCTGCGTCATGCTTTGCTGACTATGTATGCCAATCCGCTCATCAATTACCTGAAAGCGGCAAAAGGATAAGAACGTTTACCGTAAAGGGTGGATGTTACAGTCCACCCTGAAAAAGAAAATAATAAACATGAGAAAAGTCGTTATTTTATCTTTTCTAACCTCTTTGCTTCTCGGCGCGTGCGGTGAAGACGACTATGTATATCCTAATGTTCTGACAGATATGATCGACTTGAAAACCGACCATACAGGAACCGGACGGTATCTGATAACGGATGAAGGACAGAGTGGCGCATCCAGTCACGTACCGGTCTTGACGGACTGGCACCAGACACCACGTACCGCACGGTTACCATGTACGCTCCATTGACAGACTCGGAAGAAGCAGAAAAAGAAGCCATGCTTTACAATACCCAACTGGTTATTTCTCCTGTTCCTTTGTCCGAATCTAAATTCAAGGAGATAAAGACCGACCCGGTAGCCATTCAAAGCATCTGGCGGGGTGGGAATTACCTGAACCTGATTTTACAAGTCAAAGTCAAAGACCAGAAACACGGTTATCACTTTATTGAGAACAAACTGGAGAACAAAGACGGAGAACAAACATTATACTTGACACTCTATCATGACAGGAATAATGACATCGAAGTTTCAACCGTAAAGTCTATCTGTCTGTTCCCTTGTGGCATACGCCGGCAAACTGCATAAAGGCGATAAGATTGTATTCAACATCCGTACTTACAAAGAAGGTATGACCAGTCGTATCTTTTATTTTTAGCAAACAAAAACATCAAAACATTCCATTTTATGATAAAGACCATCTATTTTGTATTCTTCATCTGCGCATTCTCACTAGGATTATGGGCATGTACCGGCAAAGACAGTGACAAATTCAAGAATCTATCCTCCGACCAGTTTGAGGAAATGATACAGGACAAGACCATCCAACTGGTTGATGTACGCACGGTAGCCGAATATTCCGAAGGCCATATACCGGGCAGCATCAATATCAATGTATTGGACAATGAGTTTGGCACAAACATCGAGGAGCTTCTTCAAAAAGACCGCCCCGTAGCCGTTTACTGCAAAAGTGGAAGACGCAGCCGCAATGCCGCCAACATTCTGGTAAAAAAAGGATTCAAGGTGTATAATCTGGATAAGGGTATCCTGGACTGGAAGGAATTAGGGAAGGAAATAAGTTTTTAACCGTTTTTTCCTTCAAATTCTTCATTATGGCTTAGCAAGTTGATTTACTGCCACTTATTATGAAGGATTTTTTTTCAATCCTTCATAAATTCTTCATCTCTGTAAGTTTGTTCCAGACTCCCCCCGCCCGGTCTTCTATTTCCGAGGCGAGACCTTTTCCTCTTGAATGGCAATCTTGCCACGCGCTATCTTATATAGTCAAGCCAAGGATACACACAGTTTTTCGTCCGATAGAAATCGTTGCGCTGCCCTTTTCTGTTTATCTTTCACCTTAGTGATGAAGTTTTATCACTAAGGTGAAACGATAAATTGAAAAGGAAAGAATGTAAGCATTCGGCCTCGTGCGTGTTTTTTCCCCTCTTTTTTCCCTTCCTACCTTTTGTGGCTTTCATTATTAATCTTAATTCCATTAT
>ENA-OQCX01000330-OQCX01000330.1-human-gut-metagenome-genome-assembly--contig:-NODE-330-length-24885-cov-2.226795_pt1 | contig 24885 bp, 36 predicted proteins | sample MGYA00242762_ERZ504587 | MGnify/ENA primary metagenome ERZ504587 (study PRJEB26092, sample SAMD00036337) | human gut metagenome | host: Homo sapiens | study: EMG produced TPA metagenomics assembly of... | reverse complement strand
AATCAATGTCGGCGCTTGTGCCTACATGAAATGGAATTTTGGATGTATTTTCCCCGGACGGTGAAATAATTGAAATTGAGAAGAGATTGGGAATCAGTACCCAAAGTTCTAAAGTGAATCCGGATACATTTTCACCAACTCGGATTTCTACAGTTTTACGGTCATTTTCTGACTGGATCGTATTGAAATAATGATGACGTTTGTCTGCTTCATTTCCCGTGCCAACACAGCAATCCGGTCGGGCATCAGACTGTAGCCGCCAAGTAATGCGGGAAGCGGAAGCGTGCCGACATGACCGCCAAGATTAGAGCCTATAGTGATACACATGACAAGTGGAAGCCCCAGTTCATCTGCCAGATCATTCAGATATTTTAATCCAAGGATCAGATCTGTTTCCTGATAGCAGACGGCTGTTTCCGGGATGCAGTAATAATCCCGCAGATATTGCTTCGCTTGTTTTAATTTGACAACAGCGAGAGTAGATTCCGGAGCGGCTCCCAGAAACTGTTCGTCAGCGTCAGCATTTCCGGCAGCGAGACTGGCAATATAAGTTCCATGTCCGTCGATATCGACAGAAGGGATCTGTGACAGTGGGGAATCAGAAGAAAGTGCCAGATCAATCTCTTCCTTACGGTATTCACTTCCGTAGAAGAAGTCTCTGGGTGAGTTCCGCTTTGGATAGTCTGATCCCAAATTGCCGCAATTCGTGTGGTACCGTCCAGATTGCGGAAAACTTTGTTTTGATAGTCAATCCCGCTGTCAAGAAATCCAATCAGAACTCCTTTTCCTTTTAATTGAAGTGCCGGATAGTTCTGCACAGGAAGGATGCCGGTCTGGTTCAATGTCTCCATAGCGACAGGAGCAAAACAATTCGGAATGGAATTGTAAGAAAACGCGCCAGAGAGATTGGCTCTACAAGTTCTTTGGAAAAGTAAATGCACTGATATCCAAGCCCGGCATCTGGGTACATGGATCTTTTTTCAGAAGTTCATTGAACAGTGGAGTGCGCAGTGGATTACTGATGAAGTCGCGTGTATCTTCGGAGAGTATCTGTTCCCTGCAAGTTTCAAGATCATTCATAAGATGACTCCTGAGTTGAGTTGTAGAAAGGATATGCAAGAAGGATTCTATTTATGAAATTAGTCTAAAAATAATAGAAAATGACTTCAAAAACTGGAAGAATACGATATAATAAGACCAAGAGAAATTGTAGATCACCTTTCTGGTGGTTGAGATGACACAGCAATGATAAGAAGGGAGATTCAGTATGAAAGATTTTTTTGAAGATTTAGGAAAACGTCTGAGCGAGACAGCAGAGGCAGTGACAGCAAAGGCAGGAGATGCGATTGAGATACAGAAATTAAAAGCACAGATCAGAGAGCTTGCAAGAGGAAATGCAGAAGATCTGATGGAACTTGGTCAGAGTATTTATGACAGATTTGAGAATGGAGAAGAACTGGATGAGGCTTCCAAGGGACTGTGCGAGGCAATTGCAAGCCGCAAGGAAAGCATAGAAGAGTATGAGAATAAGATTGAAGGGCTCAAAGGTGCGTGTGAGTGTACACGGTGTGGCAAGATGGTTGCGAAAGATATGGCTTTCTGCCCATACTGCGGATCACCTGTAACAGAGGAAGAAGATATTTTTGAAGCGGATGATCTGGCTCAGGAAGTAAGAGAAGAGGCAGAGGAAGCAGAAGAGAGCGTTACAGAGGCTGCGGAAGCAGCAGTTGAGGCGGTTACTGAGGCCGCAGAAGAAGCAGTGGATGCAGTAGAAGAGTCTGTGAAAGAAGAGACAGAAGAATAGTTTCAAGGAATTAAGGGAGAATGGAACGTGAAGGTTGTTATATTAAGTTTTACACAGGCAGGAACAAGACTTGGTGAGAGAATTGGAAGTCAGTTCCGGAACGAAGGGATTACGTGTCAGAACTATGCACCTGCCGGATATGCATTCGCTGACATTCTTCCGTTTCCGGAGAATCCAAAAGAGCTGATCAGGGAAGGATGGGGAGAGACATCCTTCCTTTTTATTGGTGCAGTTGGAATTGCAGTGAGATATATTGCACCTTATGTAAAGGATAAATTCACCGATTCAGCGGTCGTAGTCATGGATGAAAAATCAGGATATGTGATTCCAATGCTGTCAGGACATCTCGGGGGTGCGGTGGAACTTTCCAATCAGCTTGCAGTATGGACCGGTGCAGTTCCGGTACAGACAACAGCGACTGATGTTCAGGGGAAATTTGCAGTAGATGTTTTTGCAAAGAAGAATCACCTGTATCTTACAGAGCGCGAAGCAGCGAAGCAGATATCAGCGCAGTGCTGGATGGAAAGCAGGTCGGTCTGTGGATCGGTGAAGGACTGGTATTTGAACAGGAAGATTTTCAGAAAAGCTGTTTAAAAGAACTTATACTATGTGGTTCACAGGAAGAATTGTACTCCTTTGCAGAGGAACATCCTGTGATCGTGATCACAAAGACCGCAGAAGAAGGGAGACAGTTCGTGGAATCCCTAGCGGGTTCTCTGTGGGGAGATGTCAGGAATAATGTATGTGGATGTGAGCGTAAGCCATGCATTCTCCTTTTGTATCCAATCAATATCACGGCAGGAGTAGGCTGTAGAAAACAGATTTCAAAAGAACTTTTTGAAAAGGGTCTAAACGATGTTCTGGAAGGATATGGACTTGAACCTACGCAGTTAAAACAGCTTGCATCGATTGATCTTAAGAAAGAAGAACCTGCGATTTTGGCCTATGCGCAGAACTATAAAGTACCGTTTGCAACTTATCCGGCAGAACAGTTAGAGAAGATTACAGAGGTATCAGCCACATCACGGTTTGTGAAACAGGTGACAGGTGTTGACAATGTGTGTGAGAGAGCTGCACGGACAGCAGATGCTGATGGAGAACTGCTGTGTCCCAAGTGCATAAGAGAGCAGATGACGGTGGCATTGATAGAGACAGAAGTAATACTTCAATTTTAAAACGAAAGAAAGTTCCAACAAGTTGAAGAAAACGTGTTTTTGCTTTATAATCAGTGACAGAGTAAAAAGAAAGGGTTCGATGGATGATTATGAAAGAGCATACGCATTTCCGTGAGGACGGAACAGAATATACCCACGTGCATCATAACGGAGATGGGGTGGCAGAGTCACATGTACATCATCACGATCATGGCGGCACAGGACATGTTCACCGTCATGTACACAGTGCAGAAGAAAAGAAGAAGGTAATGAATCGTTTATCCAGAGCAATCGGACATCTTGAAGCTGTGAAGCGAATGGTGGAACGTGATGAGGATTGCAGTGAAGTGCTGATCCAGCTTGCGGCAGTTCGTTCTGCAATCAATAATACAGGAAAAGTGATTTTGAAGAATCATCTGGATCATTGTATTGTGGAAGCTATTGAGCAGAATGATATGGAGACGATCCGTGCTCTTGACGAGGCAATCGACAAGTTTATTAAATAAATGTAAATGTGGGTGATTTGATGAAGAAAAATATTCTTATTTTTGCCGGTACGACAGAGGGACGACAGCTGGCAGAATACGCCGTTAAAAAAGGAATTCCCTGTATCGTAAGTGCTGCGACAGAATATGGGGAAGAACTATTGGAAAATGATCTGCAGTTGCAAAAAGAGAAGCATAAGAAATCAGAACTTCGAGTGATCCACGGACGTATGGATCAGCAGGAGATGGAAATATTCTTTGAAAAAGAGCAGGTGGGGCTTGTCATAGATGCGACGCATCCGTTTGCAGTTATAGTGACGGAAAATATACAGCGGGCATGTAAAAACAGCGGAATAGAGTATTTACGATGTTTAAGAGATTTTTTGACGGAAGAAAGGACAGTCAGGTCAGAAAAGTTTGCTTGTGAAAGAACAAATGCGATTACTAAGAGTGACAGTTCTGTAGTCTGTGTGAATAGCGTGGAAGAGGCCGTGGACTATCTCGAGCAGACGCAGGGAAATATACTGATAACAACAGGCAGTAAAGAACTGGATAAATATACGCGTTTGACAAATTATAAAGAGCGGTGCTATGCAAGAGTACTTTCCGTACTCCCTTCAGTGATGCAGAGTATAGATCTCGGATTTTCAGGGAAGCATCTGATTGCAATGCAGGGCCCGTTTTCCAGGGAAATGAATCTTGCACTTCTTCATCAGACAGAGGCAAAATATTTCGTAACAAAAGAATCCGGAAAGAATGGAGGATTTGCAGAAAAGCTTGAAGCAGCAGAGCAGGCAGGTGCAGTTCTTCTCGTAATTGGAAGGCCGATAGAAGAAGGCTTGTCGGTAGAGGAAGTAGAACAGGAGATGAGAAAATGGAACAGGGATTGATACACATTTATTGTGGAGACGGAAAAGGAAAGACATCAGCGGCAATCGGACTTGCAGTACGCGCTGCAGGAAGTGGACTTAAGGTTTTATTTACCCGTTTTAAAATACTGAATCTTCCGGAGAACTGGCGATTCTCGATGATATTTCTCAGATTAAAGTACTTCATCTTGAAAAGTCTTATGGCTTTTTTAAAAATCTTTCCGAAGAGAAAAAGCAGGAAGTAAGGGAAACTTATCTGCGGTTATGGAGAGCGATTGAATTAGAGATTCTTACAGGAAGATATGATGTGCTTGTGATCGATGAGTTTATGGCGGCTTATAGGTATGATCTCATCCCGAAGGAAGAAGCGATCGAGTTCCTGGAGAAGAAACCAAAAGAACTGGAGATTGTATTGACTGGACGAAATCCGGATGAAAAACTTATTGAACTTGCAGATTATGTGTCAGAAATCAAGAAAGTGAAGCATCCGTTTGATCAGGGAATCTACGCGAGAAAAGGGATTGAATATTGATGAAGGAAATCGGAAGAACAAGATCGGGACTTCAGATGGGATATACGACAGGAAGCTGTGCGGCAGCGGCGGCAAAAGCGGCAGCAGAGATGTTATTGTCGGGAGAAGAGATTCGCCAGGTGAGACTGCTGACGCCGAAGGGCATTGAACTGTATCTTGAGTTGGAAGAGATCATGCGTAAGAAGTCAGAAGTTTCATGTGCAGTGCGAAAATACAGTGGAGACGATCCGGATGTGACGAATGGAATACTTGTTTATGCAACAGTTCAAAAGGTAGAGAAGAAGAGTAAAATAAATTCGGAGAATAGTGTGGATCTTTCCGAGAAAATCAATCTGGATGGTGGTATAGGAATCGGCCGTGTAACGAAGCCTGGACTGGAACAGAAAATCGGTCAGGCAGCAATCAACAAAGTACCGCGGAGAATGATCTGTGAAGCAGTGGAAGAAGTTTGCAGGAAGTATGAATATACAGGAAATCTGCAAGTTGCGCATCCGTGCCGGAAGGGGCAGAGGTTGCGAAGAAGACATTTAATCCAAGACTGGGGATTGAGGGAGGAATCTCAATCTTAGGAACAACAGGTATCGTGGAACCAATGAGTGAGAAGGCACTGACGGATACGATTTATCTGGAAATGAAGATGCTCAAAGAAAATGGAATAGATTGGTGTTATGTTGTCCCGGGAAATTATGGGATGGACTTCTTACGGAAAAAGCTGCAGGTGGACACCGCATTTTCAGTAAAATGCAGTAATTATGTCGGTGAGACAATTGAGGATGCAAAGCTTCTTGGAATGAAAGGAATCTTGTTGATCGGACATATAGGAAAGTTTATTAAGCTGGCCGCAGGAGTGATGAATACGCATTCCAGACAGGCGGATTGCCGAATGGAAGTACTTGGTGTGCATGCGGCTATGAATGGCGCGGATGCAGCAGTTGTGCGGGAAATCATGGATTGTATCAATACAACGGAAGCAATGGAAATACTGCGCAGGGAGAAGTTGATTGAGCCGGTGATGGAAAGTGTGATGAAACGTATTGAATTCTTCTTGAAGAACAGAGCAGGAGAAGAATTGGAAATTGGTGTGATTTTATTTTCAACAGAGGATGGCATTCTTGGAAAGTCAGAAAATGCGGATGAGTTGTTAAAGAAGATACAGGAGAATAGATGAAACAAGCAGGAAAATTTTATGGAATCGGAGTGGGACCGGGAGATCCTGAATTAATGACATTAAAAGCAGTTCGAACAATCAAAGACTGTGATGTAATAGTACTTCCGGTTTCAAATAGAGAATTGACAGAGCCGCTACTGCTAGAACAAAATGAGATGGAAAATAGAGCAGCAGGATATTTAGAAAGCTGTACAGCTTATCAGATTGCAGTGCAGACAGTTTCAGAGCTTAAGGAAAAGCAGATTTTTTTCTCCCAATGCCAATGATCAAAGATAAGGAAAAGCTGAGAAAGATTCATGCACGGGGAGCAGAAGTGATAGAGCAGTTTCTTGAGAAGGATGGAATCTGGCATTCCTGACGCTGGGAGATCCAACGGTTTATTCTACATGTATGTATATAGAGCAGATGATCGAACAGGATGGTTATCAGGTTGAGACAGTTTCAGGAATCCCATCTTTTTGTGCAGCAGCTGCAAGACTGAATCAGCACTTGGAGAACAGGAAGAGCAGATTCATATTTTACCGGGCTCTTATGAGGCAGGAGAAGGTCTGCAGTTATCGGGAACAAAGATTTTGATGAAGACCGGGAAAAAGATGGGACAGATAAAAGAGTTTTTACAGGAAAGCAGTCAGGATATCTGTCTTGTAGAAAACTGTGGGATGGACAGGGAACGTATTGTCCGGTCGGTTGAAGAGGTTTCAGAAGATATGGGGTACTATTCCCTTCTAATTGTAAAAGACAAGAAAAAACAGTAAAGGCAGGGAAGAATTATGATTACATTTGTAGGAGCAGGTCCGGGTGCGGAGGATCTGATCACAGTACGAGGTCAAAGGCTTTTGAAAGAAGCAGACATTGTGATCTATGCAGGTTCCTTGTGAACCCGGGATTACTTAAAATTGTGTAAAGAAGAGTGCGAGATATATAATAGTGCGAAGATGACATTGGAAGAAGTATTAGAAGTAATGATAAAAAGGACACGGGGACGGAAAAGAAATCGTACGTCTGCATACAGGAGATCCTTGCCTTTATGGTGCGATCCGGGAGCAGATGGATGAGCTGAAAAAACTTGAGATACCATATGAAGATTGTCCGGGTGTCAGTTCATTTTGCGGAGCTGCGGCAGCGCTGGAAGCAGAGTATACATTGCCGGGAATCTCTCAGTCTGTCGTGATCACGAGAATGGCGGGAAGGACACCAGTGCCGGAGAAAGAGTCAGTCAGAAGCTTTGCGGCACATCAGGCGACGATGGTTTTATTCTTGAGCACAGGACTGTTAAAGGAACTTTCAGCAGAATTGATCGAAGGCGGATACAGCGAAGATACACCGGCAGCGATTGTTTATAAAGCGACCTGGCCGGAACAGAAAGTACTTCGCTGCACCGTAGGAACGCTGGAGCAGACTGCACGCGAGGCGGATGTCACAAAGACAGCGTTGATTGTTGTTGGAGAAGTGCTTGACGGGACTTATGAGAGATCAAAGCTTTATGATCCGACATTTACAACAGAATTCAGACAGGCCTCCTGTTCTAAGAAAGATTCAGGACAAACCGGAGAGGATCAAAGCACAGAGATGAGACAGGAAGCAGAGGAACAGAACAAATGAGTACAGTATATGTAGTAGGACTCGGACCGGGAGCAGAAGAGCAGATGACAGTGCGTGCACAGAAAGTATTGGAGCATTGCCCTGTTTTGATTGGTTACAATGTTTATATTGATCTTGTGAAAGAGCAGTTTCCTGATAAGATATTTTTGAGCACACCGATGCGGAAAGAACCGGAACGCTGCAGAATGGCATTTGAAGAAGCAGAAAAAGGACAGGATGTTGCAATGATCTGTAGTGGAGATGCCGGAGTGTATGGAATGGCAGGATTGATCTTCGAGATAGGAAAAGAATACCCTTCCATCCAGATTGAAGTGGTTCCGGGAATCACAGCGGCATCCGGCGGGGCAGCAGTGCTTGGCGCACCTTTGATGCATGATTTTGCTGTAATCAGCTTAAGCGATCTTCTGACACCGTGGGAAACGATTGAGAAACGTCTACATGCGGCAGGAATGGCTGATTTTGTCATCTGCCTTTACAATCCGTCAAGTAAGAAGCGCGCAGATTATTTACAGAAAGCCTGTGATATACTGCTTCAGTACAGAGATGTGGGAAATATCTGCGGTTATGTGAAGAATATCGGACGTGAAGGAGAAACATATCAGATTCTGTCATTGAAAGAACTTAGAGATACAAAGGTGGATATGTTTACAACCGTGTTTATCGGAAATTCAAGGACGATGGAACTGAATGGGCGGATGGTGACACCGAGGGGGTATAAACTTTAAATGAAATCACAGCAAATTATACTTGCGGGAATAGGAATGGGATCTGGTGATGTAATCACAGAAGAAGTCAGACAATTGATAGAAGAAGCGGATTGTCTGATCGGAGCAGAACGAATGATTACGAGTGCACAGCAGATTCGTAGCATGAATGGATTAAGTATGCGTCAGTGTGAGAGAAACAACAGGAATGAAGGAGTCTTTGTTAAGGAATATCGTACAGAAGAGATTGTATCCTATATAAAAGAGCACAAAGAACATAGTAAAATAGGAATTCTTCTTTCGGGAGATACAGGATTTTATAGTGGAGCGAAAAAACTGAAAGAGCGAATTGACGGAAGTATGTTCTGAACAGATAGAGATTTATTCAGGGATTTCCTCACTTTCTTATCTTGCATCAAAAGTCGGTGTTTCCTGGGAAGATGCAAAAATCCTAAGTCTCCATGGAAAAGACATGAATTTTGTACAGACGATTCACAGACATTCGAAGACCTTTCTGCTTCTCGGAGGAAAAGACACGGGGCGTCATTTCTATGAGACATTACTAGAGTATGGCTTAGGGGACGTGCAGGTTCATGTGGGATGTCAGATGTCTTATGAGGAAGAAAAGATACTTTCGGGCAAATTGTACGAGATGAAGGCAGAAGATTTTGAAGGACTTTGCGCAGTTCTTGTAGAAAATCCATCTTATTGTAAGGCGGCCGGTATGCATCTGAAAGATGAAGAATTTCTCCGAGGAAAGGTGCCAATGACGAAGTCGGAAGTACGTTCTGTCAGTATAGCAGAGCTTGAATTAACCGAGGATGCAATTGTGTATGATATCGGCGCCGGAACAGGTTCTGTTTCTATAGAATCGCGCGTGCAGGTGAGCAAATTCGTGTATATGCAATTGAAAAGAATCCGGAAGGTGTTGAACTGATCAATCAGAATCGAAAAAAATTTAGGACAGACGGAGTGCGAATCATAGAAGGGCTTGCGCCACATGCAATGGAAGATTTAGAAGTACCAACACATGCATTTATCGGCGGGAGTTCGGGAAACTTACGAGAGATTGTCCAATTACTTCAGAGGAAAAATCCGGATGTACGAATCGTGATCAATGCGATTTCACTTGAAACAGTCAGTGAAGTGATGGGGCTTGTGGAAGAGGGAATCCTTCCAGATGCGGAGATTCTACAGGTGAGTGCAGCAAGATCAAAGGTTCTTGGAAGATATCATATGATGATGGGACAGAATCCGGTTTATATTATTTCCGCAGGTGGAAGAAAGCCTGGACAGGTATAAGATGAGAGAAAAGGAAACAAACAGACAGGAGAATCATGAGAAAAATGAAAGAGAATGCTTGCAATAATAAAAATCAGAAAAAAAATCCAGGGTTTTTGTTGTCTGCTGTTTCCAGTAATAGTGGAAAGACAGCTGCAGCCTGTGGCCTGATGTCTGCGTTTAAGCAAGAGGGAAAGCGTGTATGTGCGTGTAAATGCGGCCCAGATTATATAGATCCAATGTTCCACAGGGAGGTTCTTGGCGTTGATTCTAAGAATCTGGATCTGTTCTTCTCGGAAGAAGAAGTTTTGAAAGAGGGATATCTAAGGCATACGAAAGATGCGGATATTACTATAACCGAAGGCGTTATGGGGTTCTATGACGGAATGTCACTTGATTCTGTAAAAGGAAGTTCTTATGATGTCGCACAGACGCTAGGATTGCCAGTGATCCTTGTGATTAATGCGAGAGGTGCAGCAATGACACTTGTAGCTACGGTGAAAGGAATTGTTGAATTTCGTCCGGATAGCAATATTCGTGGAATTCTCTTAAACAGAGTATCCGCAATGCTATATCCAAGATTAAAAGAAATGTTGGAGAATGAACTGGCGAGAATCGGGCATGACGAGATTAAAATTGTCGCTACATGCCGGAAAATGAAGCTTTTCATCTGGAAAGCCGTCATCTGGGACTTGTAACACCGCAGGAAATGGAAAATCTGCAGGAGAAGGTAAGACAGGCGGGAGAAATTCTGACAAAAACAGTGGATCTTGAATTGCTGGAAAAGATTGCTGGTGAAGCAGCAGTATGGAAAACAGAAGTTATTGAAGAATCGGAGAAGGTTGGAAATTTAAAAAGTAAGAACGATCCAGTTCGAATCGCAGTGGCACGTGACGAAGCTTTCTGTTTTTATTACAAAGATAATCTTGAACTATTAGAAAGCCTTGGCTGTGAAGTGATAGAATTCAGTCCGCTTCATGATAAAAAACTTCCTGAAAATGTGAAAGGAATTCTTCTCGGTGGCGGTTATCCTGAACTGTATGGAAAAGAATTGGCAGAAAATCAGAGCATGCTTGAATCAATAAGAAGAGCATTGGATGATAAGATCCCATGTCTGGCAGAGTGTGGCGGATTTATGTATCTTCATGAAGAGATGGAAGACACCGCTGGAAATGTCTGGAAACTAGTAGGGCGAATCCATGGAAAAACATTTCCGACAGGTAAACTGGTTCGATTTGGATATGTGAATTTACAGAGGAATCTTGATGAAGATCAGGTTTCTGAGCTTAAAGAACGGATGAGTATAGCGGACAGCTGGATTCTTCCGGGTGAGAACATCCGTGCACACGAGTTTCATTACTGGGATAGCACAGACAGTGGAAGTGACTGTCTTGCTGTCAAGCCGGATGGAAAGAGAAAATGGGAATGCATACATATGGAAGAGAATCTCGTGGCGGGATATCCGCATTTGTATTATCCATCTTGTAAAGAATTTGCGGAGCGTTTTGTAGAAAAATGCAGAAGCGGTTACAGAGAATAGAACAAAGAGAAACAGCAACAGATGTCGTTATAATAACATCTGCTGCTGTTTTTAGGCTCTATGAAATATCCAGATCAATCGGTTCGTCCAAATGTTCGGAAACATATTTTCCATTTTTCTTCCGCTGCCTGACGCACTCAGTCAGAAGATATTCAATCTGACCGTTTACGGAACGAAAATCATCTTCTGCCCAGGCTGCGATTGCGTCATACAGTTTAGCGGAGAGACGGAGAGGAACCTGCTTCTTTTTATTATCTTTTTCAGCCATCTCTAGTACAGACTTCCGGAATTAATGATTGGCTGTGTGTCATGGTTTCCACACAGAACTACGAGCAAATTGGATACCATAGCAGCCTTACGTTCTTCATCCAGTTCTACAACTTCTTTCTCGCTTAATTGATCCAGAGCCATTTCAACCATGCCGACTGCTCCGTCTACGATCATCTTTCTTGCATCGATGATAGCGGAAGCCTGCTGGCGCTGGAGCATGACAGCAGCGATTTCCGGTGCATAAGCAAGATATGTAATTCTTGCTTCGATGATCTCAAGCCCTGCGTCTGTCACTTTCGTCTGGATCTCTTCACGGATTCGTGCTGCAACAATCTCACTGGAGCCACGGAGACTTCCCTCATCAGCCTTTCCGTCACCGGTTGTATCGACATCAGGAGCAGTGTCATATGGATAGATGCGGACAATGTTACGAAGAGCACCATCACACTGAAGTGAGAGATATTCTTTATAATTATCAACATTAAAGACAGCTTTCGCAGTATCTACGACACGCCATGTTACGGCAATACCAATCTCAATCGGATTTCCGAGACAGTCATTGATTTTCTGACGGGAGTTGTTCAGTGTCATAACCTTGAGAGAAATCTTTTTGCTTGAAGACTCTTCAGTGGTTCCTGTTGTAGAAACACCCAGGAGACTGGAAAGATTTGCTCCCTTCTTGGAATTGTTATCAACATCTCCACTCTGACTCAACTTTGTCTTGGAAGCAGGGTTTACACTGGTACAGAATGGATTGACAAAATAAAATCCGGCTTCTTTCAGTGTACCGATATAATTTCCGAAAAGTGTAAGAACCAGGGCCTCCTGCGGTTTCAGCACCTTCAATCCAAGAAATGGAACCCATCCGATGCACAGCCAGATAATGCTGACAACCAGTCCAGCGATAACCGGTGGAGCTGAGAATTCATGTTCCAGTGCAATTGCGGACAGAACGCATCCTGCTATTGCGATCAGATAGAGCAGACAAAAGAGTAGAAGCATTCCCATTCCGTTTTTCTTATTTGATAATATTTTTTCATTCATAGCGATTCCTCCTCTGGAAATAAAATGAAATTTATTTGATATCATTATGATATCATTTTTGGAAGAGAAGTCAATAGTTTTTGAATAAATTCAGTTGAGTTAGATCAAGGAAAATTAAGTCAATGCAAAAAGAAAAAGCTGTGAAAGATAAGCAATTTCATCTTTCACAGCTTCTATTCACATATTTATTCTATCAATCCCAAAATTTCGGAATACAAGAACAATCTTACAGCTGAGGACCTGCAGCAACAAGTGCTTTACCAGCTTCATTTCCTTCGTATTTAACGAAGTTCTTGATGAATCTCTGAGCAAGGTCTTTTGCCTTAACATCCCACTCAGCAGCGTCAGCGTATGTGTCACGAGGATCAAGGATTCCTGTGTCAACACCCTCAAGCTCTGTAGGTACTTCGAAGTTGAAGTATGGGATTGTCTTTGTAGGAGCTTTGTTGATTGCTCCGTTAAGGATAGCGTCGATGATTCCACGAGTATCTTTAATGGAGATACGTTTTCCTGTTCCGTTCCATCCTGTGTTAACAAGGTAAGCCTTAGCTCCGCTAACTTCCATCTTCTTAACAAGTTCCTCTGCATATTTTGTAGGATGCAGCTCAAGGAATGCCTGTCCGAAGCAAGCTGAGAATGTTGGTGTAGGCTCTGTAATTCCACGCTCTGTACCAGCAAGTTTTGCTGTGAATCCAGACAGGAAGTAGTACTGTGTCTGATCCTCTGTCAGGATAGATACCGGAGGAAGTACTCCGAAAGCGTCTGCAGACAGGAAGATTACATTCTTAGCTGCCGGTGCAGAAGATACTGGACGAACGATGTTCTTAATGTGGTTGATCGGGTAAGATACACGAGTGTTCTCTGTTACGCTCTTGTCGGCAAAGTCGATCTTTCCGTTCTTATCAAGTGTAACGTTCTCAAGAAGAGCGTCACGAACGATTGCGTTGTAGATGTCTGGCTCAGACTCTTTGTCAAGGTTGATAACCTTAGCGTAGCATCCACCCTCGAAGTTGAATACTCCGTTGTCATCCCAGCCGTGCTCGTCATCACCGATGAGGAGTCTCTTAGGATCTGTGGAAAGTGTTGTCTTACCTGTTCCTGAAAGACCGAAGAAGATTGCTGTGTTCTCTCCGTTGAGGTCTGTGTTAGCTGAGCAGTGCATGGAAGCAATTCCCTTAAGTGGAAGGAAGTAGTTCATCATAGAGAACATACCTTTCTTCATCTCTCCGCCGTACCATGTGTTAACGATAACCTGCTCTTTGCTTGTGATGTTGAAAAGTACAGCTGTCTCAGAGTTAAGTCCGAGCTCTTTGTAGTTCTCAACTTTAGCTTTGGAAGCATTGTAAACAACGAAATCTGGCTCGAAGTTCTCAAGTTCTTCCTCTGTTGGCTGAATGAACATATTTGTTACGAAATGTGCCTGCCAAGCTACTTCAACGATAAAACGGATTGCCATACGAGTATCTTTATTAGCACCGCAGAATGCATCTACAACGAAAAGTCTCTTGTTAGAGAGCTCTTTGATTGCGATATCTTTAACAGCTGCCCAAGCTTCTTCTGTAGCTGGGTGGTTGTCGTTCTTGTATTCATCAGATGTCCACCAAACTGTATCTTTGGAGTTCTCATCCATAACGATGAATTTATCTTTAGGAGAACGTCCTGTGTAAACTCCTGTCATAACGTTGACAGCGCCGAGTTCACTTTCCTGTCCCTTTTCAAAACCTTCAAGTTCCGGTTTTGTCTCTTCTTCGAATAATAATTCGTAGGAAGGATTGTATACGACTTCTGTTGTTCCAGTAATGCCATACTTACTTAAATCAATTTTTGCCATCTTACATATACCTCTTTCTTTCTAATGATAGAATAAAATGCTGCTTATGCAAGCTTTTCATATCCTTTTTTAATTATACATATTATGTGAAGAAAATCAATAAAAATCCCGTAAATTTTTTAACAAAGAACTGGAAAAAATGAAAGATTTCATATTAAAAATGCAAGAAGAAAAAAGAAAAATGTCAAAAAATGAAAAATTACAAGGAAAATATGACAGATTCCGTTGCTTTTTTATATATCAGAATGAAAAAAAATTATGATAAAATAGGAGAATAATGCCAGAAAATGCGAAAAAAACTGGCTTGTGAAGTTAGAAAGACAAACTATAGATCAGAAGAAAATAATAAGAAAAGCAGACATAACAATGGTAGATGATGGAAGAAAAACGACAAAAAATGAAAAGATGTCGATGAAAGAAAATGAAAGATTATTGATTGAAAAATTCAAAATGATAAAACCGGTGGAGAAATCCTATGAAGAACAGGCAAAAAGACGATGGAAAACAGTTGCAAAACCACTGTTCAGCTTAGGAAAACTGGAAGATGCTGTGATCCGAATGGCAGGAATCCGAAGAGAAGCAGATTTTGAGATTAAAAAGAAAGGCTTGCTGATCTTTTGTGCGGATAATGGAGTTGTTTCAGAGGAAGTGACCCAGACCGGACAGGAAGTGACCGCAATCGTTGCGGACAATTTTACAAAATGTGCGACGAGCGTATGTATTATGGCAGAGACCGCCGGAGCGGATTTATTTCCAATAGATATCGGAATGGTGACGGATGTTCCGTCGGTGACAGATCCGGAAGACAAAGTGATGTACGGAACAAAGAATATGGCGATGGAACCTGCAATGTCAAGAGAACAGGCTGCACAAGCCGTTCTTATTGGCATACGAAAGGTCAAAGAGCTGGCAGAACAAGGGTATGATCTGATCGCAACCGGTGAGATGGGGATTGGAAATACAACGACCAGCAGTGCTGTTGTGTCCGTTCTGCTTGATGAAAGTGTAGAAAATGTAACAGGAAGAGGCGCAGGCCTTAGTTCAGAAGGGCTGAATAGAAAGATCCGCGCAATTGAGAGAGCAATTGAAAAGCATCAGCCGGACAAGGAAGATATTTTAGATGTCTTGTCCAAAGTCGGAGGGCTTGATATTGCCGGAATGACAGGTGCATTTCTCGGAGGTGCGATCTATCATATTCCGGTTCTGATTGATGGGTTCATCTCTTCTGCAGCAGCATTATGTGCAGTGCGAATGGTTCCGGAGACGGTAGATTACATCCTGGCATCACATTGCTCGGGAGAACCGGCTGGGCGAATGGTCTTAGAAGAGCTGAAACTTCCATATCTGATTGATGCGAAGATGTCTCTTGGAGAAGGTAGTGGTGCAGTTGCAGCGGTTCCGCTTCTTGAGATGGGTGTGAATGTTTATCGGAAGATGAGTACCTTTGAGGAGATTAAAGTAGAGCAGTATGAAGAACTTAAGTGAAGATGAGGAGTAAGAAAAATGTGGTTATTGAACGCAATGATCATTGCAATCGCAATGTATTCTAAGATCCCGATGCGCGGGTTGACTGGAATGAAAAAAAATATGAGATATGCGATGTGCTTTTTCCCGTTGGTCGGAGTTATAATCGGAGTATGGGAAATAGTTGCCGGGAATCTGATCACAGTATGGAAGGGAGAAGGAACTTTCTTTTATGCAGTTGTATTGACTTTGATTCCGGTTTTATAACAGGAGGAATTCATCTGGATGGATTCGCAGATACAATGGACGCAAAAAGTTCTTATGGAGACCGGGAGAAGAAGCTGGAGATTCTGAAAGACCCACATACGGGAGCATTTGCGATCATCAGTCTTTGCTGTTATTTCCTTCTGTGTGTGGGGATTTTTAGTGAAATGAGAACAGAACGCCTGTTTGCGGCAGCACTCGTGTTTGTGTTCTCGCGTTCGCTGAGTGGAATTTCTGTTGTGACGTTTCAGGCAGCGAAGAACAGTGGACTGCTCAGGACATTTCAAGACGGTGCACAGAAGAGAAATGTAAGAATTGTATTGATCATATGGCTATTGGCAGCCGGAGTTGGATTCTATCTGACAGCGGGATTATGCGGAGTGGCAGCAGCTGCTGTCGGACTTGCTGTTTTCTTTTATTATTATCAGTTTAGCAGAAAACAGTTTGGAGGTATTACGGGTGATCTTGCCGGATACTTCCTGCAGTTATGTGAACTGTTTATGCTGGCAGTGCTTGCATTATTCTAGAAATGTTATTGCATATAAATGTTTTATGATAGATGCTTTATTATAGAAATGAAAATGAAATAAAATAGATTTTTTTGGAGTGATTTATGGAACTTATTTTGATCCGGCATCTGAAGACACCGGGCAATGAAAAGAGACAATATATCGGAAGTACAGATGAAGAACTGTCAGAACAGGAAGTACTGAACTTTAAACAGAAATATAAAATAGATAGCTATCCACAGGTACAGCAAGTGATTGTCAGCCCAATGAAGAGATGTATTCAAACGGCAGAGTTGATTTATCTAGAGGTGCAGATACAACAGGAATCGTTGCTGAAAGAATGTGATTTTGGTATCTTTGAGGGTAAGACATATGAAGAACTGAAAGATAGAGAAGAATATCAGGCATGGCTGGATTCCGGTGGAACGATTGCATTTCCGGAAGGGGAGGAACAGAAGGAATTCCGTTCACGTTGTGTGAGAGGTATGCTCTGTCAGGTGGATAGATTATGCAAAGAAAATGTAGAAAGTGCAGCTTTTGTCGTTCATGGAGGAACGATTATGGCTGTGCTGGAACAACTGGCGGAAGACCAAAAAGATTTTTATCACTGGCAGGTGGAAAATGGCGGAGGGTATAGAATGCTCGTTGACGAAGAAGAGTGGAAGTCCGGCGTTCACAGATTTTATGAAATTCAAAAACTGGGAGGCGCGATAGAATGAATGGGAAGATGACAATCTTGGCATGCATTACAGGATTTCTGTTAGACTGCATTTTCGGAGATCCGGTCTGGATGTACCATCCGATACGCGTGATCGGAAACCTGATCAGTGTGTTGGAAAAAGGATTGCGGAAGTTGTTGTGCAGTCGGATTCCTGCATCAGAACAAAAGAAGAAAAATAAAAGAGAAGTTCTGGTAGGAGGGATTTTATGGATTCTGACAGTTTCATTATCCTTTCTTGTACCGGCGGTACTCTTATTTGCTGCAGGAAAGGTTCATCCGGCAGTACGGTTTCTTTTAGAAACCTTCTGGTGTTACCAGATATTTGCGGCGCGGTGTCTTGTAGGAGAAAGTAGGAAGGTTTATCAGAAATTAAAAGAAGATGACTTGCCTGGTGCAAGAAGAGCTGTATCCATGATTGTCGGAAGAGACACAGAGAACCTTACAGCAGAAGGTGTGACGAAAGCAGCGGTAGAGACTGTGGCGGAGAATACTTCTGACGGCGTGACGGCTCCGCTTTTATTCCTTCTGATCGGTGGCGCACCGCTTGGATTCTTATACAAGGCAGTGAATACGATGGATTCCATGCTTGGATACAAAAATGAAAAATATCTGTATTTCGGAAGGATTCCGGCAAAGATGGATGATGTATTTAATTACATTCCAGCCAGGTTGACTGCGTGGTTTATGGTTGCTGCAGCATTTTTGATGGGGATGGATGGAGAGAATGCGTGGAAGATTTACTTACGGGATAAGGGGAAACATGCAAGTCCGAATTCCGCCCAGTCAGAGGCGGTATGCGCCGGAGCGCTTGATGTACAGTTAGCCGGGGATGCGGTTTATTTCGGGAAAGTCTATAAAAAGGATTATATCGGCGATGCAATCCGTAAGATTGAACCGGAAGATATTTTTCGTGCCGGGAAATTAATGTATATGACAACGATACTGATGATGGTTGTCTTTGGAGGTTTATTGTTATGGATTTATTGATTCGATTTGCAAAAATGGAAGATGCAGAAGAACTTCTTGCACTCTATACACCATATGTAACGGATACAGTGATTACATTCGAATATGAAGTTCCGTCACTGGAAGAATTCAAAGATCGAATGCGTCAGACGATGAAAAAGTACCCGTATCTGGTCGCAGAACAGAATGGCGAGATTCTTGGATATAGCTGTGCAGGGGCATTTAAAGGTCGTGCAGCATATGACTGGGCAGTGGAAACAACAATTTATATAAGAAAAGACCGGCAGAAAACCGGAGTTGGTAAAAAGCTGTATGAGGCACTGGAGAAAGTACTGCACGCTCAGAACATTTGCAATCTATATGCATGCATTGGATATCCAGAGGTTGAAGATGAATATCTGACAAAGAACAGCGCACAGTTCCATGCACATCTTGGGTACCGCATGGTAGGAGAATTCTATCATTGCGGATACAAATTTGACCGCTGGTATAATATGGTCTGGATGGAAAAGCTTCTGGATCCAGAGGTTAAACATCCAAAGCCGATCAAATGGATGGAAGAGAATCGCGAGGAGCTGGAGGCAGTACTTTTAGATTAAAAATGAAACACATAGAGAAGTAGGAGTAAGATTCATGGAATATGTACACGGAGGAGACATTTATACATATGGAGATGTGCTGGATTTTTCAGTTAATGTAAATCCTTACGGTCCGTCAGAAGAAGTTCTCGAAGCGGCAAAAAGATCGATGGATGAAGTGAGTCTTTATCCGGACAGTCAATGCAGACGGCTCAGAAAGAGACTGGCAGAGAAAAAAAGTCTGCCGGAAGAATATTCCTTTTCGGAAATGGAGCAGCGGAGCTGTTCTTTTCTGTCGTTCTTGCAGAAAAACCAAAGAAAGCATTGCTTCCGATTCCGGCTTTCGCAGAATATGAACAGGCACTTCGGACGGTAGACTGCGAAATCATTTATCAGGAGTTGAAAAGAGAGAATAACTTTGCATTGACAGAAAGCTTTTTGGAAGAACTGACAGAGGATATTGACCTTGTATTTTTATGTTCCCCGTCGAATCCGTCAGGTCAGGTGATCGAACCAAAGCTGATGGAACAGATTCTTACGCGATGTGAAGAGAAGAAGATACGTCTTGTTTTAGACGAGTGTTTTATTGAATTTCTGGAAGAAACGCAGAAGTATACCATGGTGAAAAAGGTGACAGATCATCCGAGCCTTTTTCTTGTACAGGCATTTACGAAGATGTATGGAATTCCGGGATTGAGACTGGGATATGCAATGACATCGGACGGAGAACTTAGAGAGCGGATGCAGCAGATCCGTCAGCCCTGGAGCGTGTCGGTTCCGGCGCAGGCAGCAGGGATAGAAGCGCTGACAGAAAGAGAAGAACAGAGAGTTCAGAAAATACGAAACAAAATCGTGGAAGAAAAAATGCGCATGGAAAAGAAAATGCGTGAGTTTGAGATCAGATTTATTCCAACAAAGGCAAATTTCTTCTTATTATATAGTGAAATCCCATTGTTTGATCAACTGTTAGAACAGGGGATTTTGATTCGAAATTGTGAGAACTATAGAGGGTTGAAGAAAGGCTGGTATCGGATTGCAGTGCGGACAAAAGAGGAAAATGATGTTCTTTTACGGGCACTAGAAACAATCCTGTCAAAGCAGTGAAGGAGGCGAAAAATATGGCGAAATCAATTATGATACAGGGAACGATGTCGAATGTCGGAAAGAGCGCATTGGCAGCAGGACTTTGCCGTGTCCTGAAACAGGATGGATACAAAGTTGCACCTTTTAAATCCCAAAATATGGCACTCAATTCTTTTATCACAAAAGAAGGACTGGAGATGGGAAGAGCCAGGTGATGCAGGCAGAAGCTGCAGGGATTGAACCGGAAGCAATAATGAATCCAATTTTACTTAAGCCGACGAACGATACAGGCTCTCAGGTGATTATCAATGGTAAACCAATCGGAGTGATGGCTGCAAGAGAGTATTACCGTCATAAGAAGGAATATATTCCGGCAATTATGGACGCATATCATGAGTTGAAAAAAAAGTATGATATCATTGTAATTGAAGGGGCCGGAAGTCCCGCAGAAATCAACCTGAAAAAAGATGATATTGTAAATATGGGAATGGCAAAGCTTGCAGACGCACCGGTTCTTCTTGTCGGAGACATTGATCGAGGCGGAGTATTTGCCAGATTGCCGGAACCGTAATGCTTCTTGAAGAGGATGAAAAAGCGCGGATCAAAGGAACGATCATTAATAAATTCCGTGGAGATGTATCCATTTTGGAGCCGGGCCTTCGGATGCTGGAAGAAAAGACGGATATCCCTGTAACGGGAGTAGTTCCGTACTTTTATTTAGATCTGGATGAGGAAGACAGCCTGACGGAACGATTTCAGAAAAAAGAGAAGCCGGGACTGATCGATCTGGCAGTGATCCGATTCCCAAGGATTTCTAATTTTACTGACTTAGCACCTTTAGAAGCACTGGAAGAAGTAAGTGTGAGATATGTTTCATCTCCGGCTGAGTTTGGCAATCCGGATGCGGTGATCCTTCCGGGAACAAAGAATACGATCAGCGATCTTCTGTGGATGCGTCAGAACGGACTGGAAGCAAGAGTCCTGAAACACAGCGCACAGAACAAACCGGTCTTTGGAATCTGTGGCGGATATCAGATGCTTGGAATAGAAATCTCAGATCCAACAGGAGAAGAGTACGGAGGAACTGTACAGGGAATGGGACTTTTGGATACAAAGACCGTGTTCCGTCCGGAAAAACACAGAACCAGAGTACATGGAACATTTGGCGAGATGAAAGGAATCCTGAAAGAGATGGAGGGACTTCCTTTCGAAGGATATGAGATCCATATGGGAGAGACATTTTTAGGTAAGCATGCATCCGGACTGGTGACATTGGAAAATGAATCTGCTCCGACACAAAAAAGACATCCGGATGGTTCGCAGAAGGGAAATGTCTATGGTTGTTATGTGCACGGAATTTTTGATTCTCCGGGAATGTCGGGCGGTTTCTTGTCAGCTTTATTAAAAGAAAAAGGATATGATCCAGAGACAGTACAGGCAGTGGATTGGAAAGCCTATAAAGAAGAACAGTATGATAAGCTTGCAGATATCGTTCGTTCTAGTCTTGATATGGAAGAAATTTATAAGATCATTGGCTTATAGAGTTAGCAGAATTATTTATTGAAACAGATTTTTTGCTGAAACAAATTTTATTGAAAAAGTTGTGATGAGAGAAGGTGTGGAATGATTACAGATTTAACGAAAGAACATCCGAACAAGACATTATGGCGGTTCCTTCTGCCAATGTTGTTCAGTGTGATGTTCCAGCAGATTTACAACATCGCAGATAGTATGATCGCGGGAAGATTTGCAGGAGAAAATGCGTTGGCAGCAGTCGGCGCATCTTATCCGATCACAATTATTTTCATGGCATTTGCTGTGGGAATGAATCTGGGGGCCTCCGTAGTCGTATCAAGACTGTTCGGAGCGGAAGACCGGGGCGGTGTGAAGCGTGCGGTTACAACAGCATTTCTTAGTTCTATGGTGCTGGGAATCATGCTGACATTATTCGGGTATTTCTTTAATCATCAGATGATGAGATGGATCCGCACACCACAGAATATTATGGCAGATGGAGTTTTATATTTGAAAATTTACATTTTCGGAATTATCTTCCTGATGCTTTATAATGTGTGTACCGGAGTATTTACAGCACTTGGGGATTCTAAGACACCGTTATATTTTCTGCTTGGATCATCAGCTGGAAATATTATTCTTGATTACATCTTCGTAGCAAAATTCCAGTGGGGTGTGAGCGGTGTTGCCTGGGCAACATTTATCGCGCAAGGTGTGTCAGCCGTGCTTGCATTAGTAACACTTCTCGGAAGGTTGCAGAAATTTGCCGGGAAAGAAAAGCAGCCGTGGTTTGATAAGAAATTATTTGCACAGATCATGGCGATTGCAATTCCAAGCATTCTTCAGCAGAGCGTATTGAGTGTAGGAAATCTTTTCGTGCAGGGAATTGTAAATCAATTCGGTTCAGCAGTTGTTGCGGGATATTCGGGAGCGATCAAGCTGAATACATTTGCCATTAATATCTTTATGACACTTGGTTTCTGTCTATCCAGTTATACGGCACAGAATATCGGCGCGGGAAAGAAAGAACGAATTCCGTTGGGATTCCGTACCGGATTAAAATTATCAGAGCTTACGGCACTTCCGTTTGTCATTTTGTATTTCGTTTTCAGCCGTCAGATGATGGGACTGTTCTTAGGTGCAGAGAGTGCAGAGGCGATCAGCGCAGGAATGGCATTTTTGAAAATTGTATCGCCGTGGTATTTTATGATTGCGATCAAGCTGATGACAGATGGAATTATCCGGGGGTCAGGAGCAATGGTCTATTTTGTGGTTGCAACAGTTCCGGATCTTATTTTGAGAATCGGATTTGCGTTGGTTTTGACAAAAAGCTTTGGAAGCACCGGAATCTGGATGGCATGGCCATTTGGTTGGATCGTAGCGACCACATTAACATTGATCTTTTATAGAAAGTTGGGATATAAGAATGATAAAAGCAGTAATTTTTGATATGGATGGGGTTTTGATTAATACAGAACCGCTTCATTATCAATGTTGGGTAGAAATTTTTAAAGAACGATATGGAATTGACTTAGATTACGATGTATATAAACCATGCATTGGATCTACAAGACTCCATTTCATGAATCTGATCAAAGAAAATTACGGAATTACATTTGAAAGTCTTGAAGTTATGAATCAGATTATGAAAGAGAAGAAAGATGAAATTATTGCGCGAGACGGATTTCCGGAGATGCCGGGAGTTGGGCAGATGCTTTGCTGTTTGAAAGATGCGGGATATCGTCTCGCTGTGGCATCTTCTTCTCCGAAACCTGTAATCACAGAAACACTGGAAACGCTGGATCTGATGAAATATTTCGACGTCGTGACAAGTGGAGATGAAGTGAAGAATCCAAAGCCGGCACCGCATACATTTCTCTTTGCAGCGAAACAGCTGGGCGTACCGGTAGACGAGTGTATTGTAATCGAAGATTCAACGAATGGAGGAAAGGCTGCTAAGGCGGCTAAGATGCCATGTATCTGGATGCATAATCCGGATTCCGGAGACCAGGAGATACCGGATGCAGTGCTCGAGATTACGGCCTGGACAAAGGAGAGTATAGAAAAGATCATGAAATTTTTACATTTTGATCAAGAAAAAGTGTAAAAATAAATGAGCGATATAAAATTTTTTTGAGTAGAATACTCAGAAATAGTAGACCTGGAAGTATTATTAGGATGTGGTTGAATGAAAAAACTGAAATTTATATTTGGCAAACTTAGTATCCTCTATTATATATTGTTTTTGCTCGTGACCTGTGTACTTTGCAAGTATGGAAGCATCAGACAGCTGAAGTTTGCATTCTTGGCTTTAGGTATCCTTCTGGTACCCAGTCTTTGTATTTGGATCGGCTGCCTGATTGCAGAAAAGGAAAACCCTTTTAAAATGAAAGGTGCACTTAGGAAAACAGTGTTTGGTACAGAACTTTTGATTCTACTTGTAGTTACGGTTGGATGTATTTCTTATATCGTATATACTGCGATTCCTTATAATGGCGCATTGTCCTGGAAGGTAGACAGCCTGTTTAAGACAAAGAAAATAGAGTATGAACATAACAATTTCTTTCGTGATGGCGCAGAAGGGCTGATAAAAGATATCAATAAGAAACTGAAACTTTCGGACGAGTTATATATCACAGATAGTTTTGAGATGTCCTTTGATAAAGACGGAACGATAACCCGCGTGTCGGCCTATCTCTACGGACAGAATGAAAAGGGAAAAGATAAGACCTATCTGATAGATTATGATATCGATAAAAGTGATAAAATTGTTGTGCAGATCGCAGGTTATGCAAATGCAGATTATGATGATGACAAGAAATTAGATCCTATGTTTACCATTCTGGAAAAATCAGATTGTAAGATGCAGGTGACACAATGGAATCTGAATTACGCATTTGCAGATAATCCGCCGGAATATGAGATTCTGTATTATGGAAAACGCTCCTTCGCTTCTTCGGAAGGTCTTGTTTATCTTCCGGGAGATGTTGATGGTGACGGAGCAGTCAGTGGTATGACTGATTTCACAGCACTGGATAGCGGTGGAGAAGCACTTGGATATGAAGTGTCTCTATATCTTCCACAGGATGAATCTGTGACGCCGGTGCGTTATATGATGGAACCAGAATATATCAGTCCTGATACAATTAGTCAGAATGAGCAGGCAGAGAAAGATTCACAGGCGAAAGAACAAGGAAAAGAGAATAATACCTGGACGGTCGATACGGACGGAAGCGGTGTTGTCCGATTCTTCTTAAATGAGCAAAAAGGCTGGAAACTTTCTGTTGTTGATGCGGCTCTTGGAACACGTTATTACAAACTGGAACTACGTCAGATGGTGGGTATAACTGGACAACAGTAAATGAAGATCCATTCGACGGAAATGGCGGAGCAGGAGAAGGGAATACAATTCTTCGAATGAACAGTTTGGCTTCATCGGTCTAAGTGGGGCATCGCAGACACATTCATCTATTTATGTTACAAAAGACGGTGGAAAGACAC
>ENA-OQCX01000328-OQCX01000328.1-human-gut-metagenome-genome-assembly--contig:-NODE-328-length-24934-cov-1.976579_pt1 | contig 24934 bp, 40 predicted proteins | sample MGYA00242762_ERZ504587 | MGnify/ENA primary metagenome ERZ504587 (study PRJEB26092, sample SAMD00036337) | human gut metagenome | host: Homo sapiens | study: EMG produced TPA metagenomics assembly of... | reverse complement strand
GACAGTGAATAAAGATCAGGAATCAGGAATTATGATCCAGAGCACGGACAAAAATGGAAATACGACACAGAAGTTTGTCAAGGCGACTGTTTACGGAGAAGATGAACTGGAAAGTACAGAAGAAGAGGAGTCTCCGGGAAGTATCTATTATATTGATATGAGTAATTTTAAAGAGGGAGATGTGGCAGTCGACACAGAGAATCAGAGTAAATATGTGATAAGAGAGGTTGGAGTTCTGGAAGGTACATATTGTATCAATCAGGGATATGCTGTTTTCCGACGGATTCAGATCCTGGATCAGAATGAGGAATACGCAATTATATCCAGAGAGACTCGTTACGGGCTTTCCAGATATGATCATATTGTCAGAAATGCCGATAAGGTAGATGAGCAGGAAATTTTATATTAAAAGTTGTATAAGCTAAAGGAGGCTGATATTATGGTAACAGAGAATCTGAATCAGGTCAGAGAAATATTAAAGCAGCATGCGAGGCAGCAGGACGCGATCCAAAGGAAGTAACGTTGATCGCAGTCAGCAAGACGAAGCCGGTTCATATGCTTCAGGAAGCATATGATGCAGGTGCGAGAGTATTCGGAGAAAATAAGTACAGGAGATCACGGACAAATATCCGCAGCTGCACCGAAGGATATCCAGTGCATATGATCGGACATCTTCAGAGAAATAAAGTGAAATATATCGTGGACAAAGTTGCTCTGATCCATTCTGTGGATTCTCTCAGGCTGGCACAGACAATTGAACAGGAAGCTGCAAAGCATGATGTCTGCGTTCCGATCCTTCTGGAAGTCAATGTCGCACAGGAGGAGACGAAATTTGGACTTAAAACAGAAGAAGTTCTTCCTCTGGTGGAATCTATCGCGAAGTTTCCGCATATAAAGATACAGGGGCTTATGACAATTGCGCCTTATGTACAAAATCCAGAAGAAAATCGACCGATTTTCCGTCAATTAAAAAAATTAAGTGTTGACATTGCGGCCAAAAACATTAATAATGTTACTATGAGTGTTTTAAGCATGGGTATGACTGGGGATTATCAGGTTGCTGTGCAGGAAGGCGCTACAATGGTGCGTGTTGGAACTGGAATATTTGGCGAGCGAGATTACTCAAAACAGGCACAGGACAAATAAGATTGGAGATTAAAATGGGCGTTTTAGATAAACTTTTGGACGTTGTAAAGCTGAATGATGAATATGAGGAGGATGACTTCCTTGATGAAGGACTTCTTGACGAGGACGATGAGGATTTCCTTGACGACGAGGACGATGAAGAGAAACCGGTAAAGAAATTCTTCCAGAAATTCGGCAAAAAGAAAGAAGAGAATGATTTTTTTGACGAGGACGAAGAAGATGAGGAAGAAGAGCCAGTAAAGGCAGAGGTGAAGCAGCCTGCACCGAAGCAGACCTTTAAAACCACTTCTGCACCAAAACAGGACAAGCCAGTACGTACTTCTTCCAAGATTACACCAATGAGAAGCAGCAGAAGATCCAGTCTTCCTGTAAATATGGAAGTCTGTGTCATCAAACCGTCTTCTATGGAGGATACACGTGAGATCGCAGATACTCTCGTTGAGAAATCTACAGTTGTTCTGAATCTGGAAGGTATTGATGTAGAACTTGCACAGAGGATCATTGATTTTACATCAGGTGCATGTTATTCCCTCGGTGGAAGCCTTCAGAAAGTATCCAGCTATATCTTTATCCTTGGACCAGAAGGTGTAGATATCACAGGTGACCTTCAGAATATTCTTGGAAGCACTTCTACTCCTTCTGTAAGAGCAGGTTATTAATGCACAATGGAAAAAGAAGAATTTTTCATTAAGAGAATCCGGGAACTGGCAAATCTTTCTTATCGGAGAGATATTGTCACATTTTCGGATTTCCTTAATTTAAACGAACAAAATATCGTAAACAACCGAAAGAATCAGATTCCTGGTGTAGTGACGGAATGCTTCGGCGGTTATGAGCAAGCAGAGCGTCAGATGATAGCGTTTCATCCTGATGCTCTTGCTTTTACCTGGGAATATCCGATCACCTGTCTTAAGGTTGAACCGAAGGCCAGGAAATTTTCAGAGGACCTGGGCCACAGGGATTATCTGGGGGCAGTCTTAAACCTTGGGATCGAGCGTTCCGTGATCGGGGATATTCTGATCCAGGAACATACGGCCTGGATCTTCTGCCACAACAAGATCGCAGATTTTCTTGTGGATAATCTTGATCGGATCCGTCATACTGCGGTGAAGGTTTCTGTTGTGGATAACCCGGAGCATTATCCGGAACCACAGTTTGCACTTGTCACAGGAACCTGTTCTTCGGTACGTCTGGATGCGCTGATCGCACTTGCTTTTCAGGCTTCCAGAAGCAGCATGGTTTCTTTTATCGAGAACGGGCAGGTTTTTGTAAATGGCAAACTCATCACTTCCAATGGCTATGAGCCGAAGGAAGGGGATATCATATCAGTCCGCGGAAAGGGACGTTCATCTTTGACGGAGTTTCCCGGCAGACAAAAAAGGGACGGAACAGTGTGAAGCTGCGCCGTTATCAGTAAATCACAGAGGAGGCAGACATGGCAGAAGAAATTTTACAGGTAAAAAGAAATGGAGATTTTTATTATCCGATCTATTTTGAAGAGGGATTTGACAGACTTGCAGACGCGATCTGTACAGAGGGACTGGAAGGACGTAATCTCTGTATTGTGACAGACACCCATGTGGAACCTCTTTATGCAGAGGAAGTAAAGCGTGTTCTTACGCAGGTTGCATCCAGAGTCTCTGTCTTTGTCTTTGAGGCAGGTGAGAGAAACAAGAACCTGAATACGGTGCAGCAGTTATACAAGGCACTGATCGAGAATCAGCTTGACCGCAAGAGTCTTGTGGTTGCGCTTGGCGGCGGTGTGGTAGGCGATCTCTCCGGATTTGGAGCAGCGACGTATCTCCGAGGCATTGACTTTATCCAGATCCCGACAACACTTCTCTCTCAGGTGGACAGCAGTGTAGGCGGCAAGACAGGTGTGGACCTTGACCAGTACAAAAACATGGTCGGAGCTTTTCATCAGCCGCGCCTTGTCTATATGAACATGAATACACTGAAATCCCTCCCACCGGTAGAGTTTGCCTGCGGAATGGGTGAAGTACTTAAGACAGGTCTGATCTGTGATGCGGATTTTTATGAATATGTGCTTGCAAACCATGAGGCGATCCGTGCCCTCGATACTGCTGCCCTGGCAAAAATGATCCGCCGCTGCTGTGAGATCAAGGCCGGTGTTGTAGAGCGTGATCCGAAGGAACAGGGAGAACGTGCACTTCTGAATCTTGGTCATACTGTGGGACATGCAGTGGAGAAACTCAAGGATTTCCAGCTGCTGCACGGACAGTGCGTTGCGATCGGACTTGTGGCTGCTGCTTATATTTCCTGGAAGAGAGAGCTCCTCACAGAAGAAGAATATAACAGGATCAGAGAAGGCTGTCTTCTTTATGATCTTCCTGTCAGTGCAGAAGGTCTTGACGAGGCAGCAGTCCTTGCGGTCACCAAAAAGGACAAGAAAGATGGAACAGGGACAGATCAAATTTGTGCTGATGAAGGGAATAGGAAACAGTTTTATTGACCGTTCTGTAAGTGATGAGGAATTGCTGGAGGGAATCAGGGAGATCCTTAAATGAAAAACAAGGATTACGTTTGACACAGGAAGGACTACAATTCTATGTAGCGGACTGATCCTTGTACTGATTTTGCTGGATCAGGTTGCGAAGCATGAAGCTCTTTTGCACCTGAAGGATCACAGTAGTATCTCATTGATACCAGGTGTACTGGAACTTGCTTATGTAGAGAACCGCGGCATGGCATTTTGGCATGCTGGAAGGCAGACAGTTCTTATTTGGCGGCATGTGTGTGATATTCTGCATTGCACTGATCTGGGTCTTTGTCAGGATACCGAAGAACAGATATTATCTGCCACTGCTGCTCACAGGAGCAGTATTGTTTGGCGGGGCAGCAGGGAACTTTATTGACCGGCTGTTCCGAGGATATGTGGTGGATTTTATCTATTTTTCCCTGATCGATTTTCCTGTGTTTAATATTGCGGATATCTATGTGGTATGCGGCGGGATCGTGCTGGTGCTTCTGGTAGTCTTTAAATACAAGATGAAGACTTTGAATTCCTGAGTTCAAAGATAAGGATAAATAATCTATGGAAACAATAAATTTTAAAGTGGATGTGGAAAAAGCCGGCATCCGTATTGACCGCTATCTTGCGGATGTATGCCTAGACTTTTCCAGATCTTATCTGCAGAAACTTCTCAAAGACCAGATGGTTTCTGTAAATGGCAAAGTAGTAAAGGCAAATTATAAGACGCGGGCGGGTGACGAGGTGGCACTTCAGGTGCCGGATATGCAGCCGCTCGATATCAAACCGGAAGAGATCCCTCTTGATATCCTGTATGAGGATGAATGGCTGATGGTGGTAAATAAGCCAAAGGATATGGTCGTGCATCCAAGTGCCGGACATATGGAGGGAACTCTGGTCAATGCAGTCATGGCGCACTGCGGTGAGCATCTCTCCGGGATCAATGGCGTTCTGCGCCCCGGAATCGTGCACAGGATCGACAAGGACACAACAGGGGCACTTCTTATCTGCAAGGAGGACGGAGCCCACAGAGACCTTGCAGAGCAGCTCAAGGAGCACAGTATCAAACGAAGATATCGTGCTGTCGTGCAGGGGAACATCAAAGAAGATGAGGGAACTGTTGATGCTCCGGTAGGAAGACATCCGATCGACCGCAAAAAAATGGCGATCAATCATAAGAACGGCAAGGAAGCTGTGACACATTATAAGGTCCTGGAACGTTTCGGCAATGCGACGTATATCGAGTGCCGCCTGGAAACGGGACGTACGCACCAGATCCGTGTGCATATGGCAAGCCTTGGCTATCCGCTTCTCGGCGATACGGTGTATGGATCATCCAAAATCCATATCATCTCCAGGGACAGGCACTTCATGCAATGATCCTGGGATTCGTCATCCGGTGACGGGGGAATATCTGGAATTACGGCACCGCTTCCGGAGTATTTCGAGAAACTTCTCGATAAATTGCGTAAGTAAAGAATCAAGAGACTTTTCTGGCAAATTGTTGGTCTAATTTTAGGGAAATTGTAAAATAATTATAAATTGTTGGCATTTTCAGAAAAAATAATGTATAATACTTCTATAGTTTTTGCAGAAGGGAGTGCACAGCTTATGAATAGTACAAGTTCAATCATCACAATCGGACGTGAATATGGAAGTGGAGGAAGACAGATCGGTCAGGAGATCGCCAAATATTTCGGGATCAAATGTTACGATAAGGAACTTCTGGAGCATGCCGCAAATGACAGTGGTATCTGCAAGGAACTGTTTGAGAATCATGATGAGAAACCGACCAACAGTTTTCTGTATTCTCTGGTCATGGATACCTATTCTTTTGGATATTCTTCCGCAGGATTTTCGGATATGCCGATGAACCACAAGATCTTCCTTGCACAGTTTGATGCGATCAAGAAACTGGCAGATGAGGCTCGTGTGTTATGGTAGGCCGCTGTGCAGATTATGCGCTGGCAGACTGGAAGGACTGCTTTAGTGTATTTGTACATGCAGATCTTGACTGGCGGATCAACCGTCTTGCAGCCAAACACAACAAATCTCCAAAAGAAGCCAAGGACATGATCACCAAGACCGATAAGAGCAGGGCAAGCTACTATAACTACTACACCAACAAGAAATGGGGAGCAGCCAAGAGCTATAATCTCTGCATCGACAGTAGCAAGCTCGGTATCGAGAACAGCGTCAGAACGATCATAGAAGCGATCAAGATCTTTGACGAGAGCAAAAATAAATAAAAGTTTCAGCAAAGAAGTCCTCTGGCAGTGTGTCAGGGGACTTTAGCTAGGGGAGGAACACTATGAGCCACACATCGATCCTGCAGTTTCGTACAGCCAATTGTAAAAACTGTTATAAATGTATCCGCAACTGTCCCGTAAAGGCGATCAGGGTCACAAATCAGCAGGCACAGATCATTGAAGAACAATGTATTCTCTGCGAGAAATGTATCGCTGTCTGTCCTCAGCACGCAAAGGTAGAACACGACGATATCCCGGCTATCCAAAGAGTGATTGCGTCCGGCAAAAAGGTGATCGCGTCTGTACATCCTGCTTATCTTGCAAGATATGGCTGGAACAGTATTGGTGATCTGGAAAAATATCTGCAAAAAATGGGTTTCTGGCAAGCATTTGACGCGGCGCAGGGAGCAGCTGTGATGAAGGAAGAATATACCAGGCTTCTGCGGGAACAACAGCAGAAAAACTGGTGATCTCATCGAACTGTCCGGTGGTGGTGCGGCTGATCGAGACGAAATATCCTCATCTGACAGAATATCTGGCTCCGGTTTATTCTATGAAGCAGATGCATGCAGCATATTTAAGAGAGCAATATCCAGACGCATCTATCGTATACATCAGCCCGTGTATTTCTGTAATGTCAGAACTGAAAGAGCGCCAGTCATGCGCGGATTATGTAATTACATTTGGAGAGCTGAATAACTGGATGAAGGATATCCAGGAAAAACCAGAACGAGAGGATCAAAAAGACGTATATCTTTCAAGAATGACCGCGGTAAGCGGAGGTCTGATACAGGCAATGCAGCCGATAAACGGACAGAAGTACCTGTCGGTAGATGGAATAGATCAGTGCAAGGAAATCTTAAAGGAACTGAGGACAGGAGATTATGCAGATTATTTCATAGAAATGAACGCCTGTACAAACGGATGTATCGGCGGGGCTTATTCTTTGCAGCAGGAAAAGAAACTGCTGGATGCGCTGATCGCGATCAGAGAGCTTTCCATGAAAAACGGTCAGGTAGATTATCAGAAAGATCATCATATCCAGATGCCGGAGATTCCGGAAAGGAAATTTGTGCAGGAGGAAACCTATCCGGAAAAAGCGATCACAAAAGAACAGTTTACCCATGTGATGCATGAAATGGGCAAATATACAAAAGAGGATGAACTGAACTGCGGCGCTGCGGCTATGACACCTGCAGGGCAAAGGCGATCGCTGTTATCCAGGGCAAAGCGGAAGTATCTATGTGCATTCCTTATATGAGAGAAAAACAGGAAGACTACGCCAATATTATCATTGAGGCTATGCCGGGACTTCTGGTCACGGTAGATTATGACCTTAATATCATACAGATGAACAAAGCGGCGAATGATCTGTTTGATATTTCCAGAAAAAAGCAGCTCCTTGGAAAAGCGGTGGGCGAGATCATGGATGATTATCCGATCATAAATATGATCGCTTTTAACCGGGAGATCGTACAGGACTGTATCTATCTGAATGAACAGAAACGTTATATAGAACGTGTTCTTACAAATGACCGGAAGAATAAACTGATCTTATGTATCATGAAAGATGTGACCAGAGAAAAGGAGAGCGAAAAGAAGCAGAACCGTGCCAAGCAGAGGCAGTTCAGATGGCAGATAAACTGGCGGCGGAACAGCTTCGGATCGTGCATGAGATCGCCAGTCTTCTGGGAGAAACGGCAGCAGATACCAAAGTGGCCATTGAAGAGCTGAAGCAGACATTTTGCAGGAGATAAAGTAGGATGGAAAAGAAGAAATACGAGACGATACAAACGATAGGAGATATTCCGACAGGATTCGGTAGGGTCAGCCTCAACAAGAAGAAAGAAAAGATCTGCGGTGACTATTATACAGTGATCACAGATACAGATCAGACAGTACTGGTGCTTTCTGACGGATTGGGAAGCGGGGTAAAGGCCAATATTCTGGCTACGCTGACTGCCAGAATGCTCAGTATCATGATCGCAAGGAATATGGACATCCGGACAGCCGTAAAAGCTGTTGCAGATACGCTTCCAATCTGCAGTGTACGCAATCTGGCGTATGCTACTTTTACTGTATTAGTGTCAGAAGGGAATGGAATCTGTCTTCTGCAGTACGATAATCCGGATGCTATTTTGCTTCGTAATGGAAAAAGTGTGGATTATCATCGGGATATTCTAATGTTCGGAGAAAAAGAGATCCACCAGAGTTATTTTCAGTTTCGGACAGGCGATATGCTGATACTTATGAGCGACGGTGTCACCAATGCCGGAATGGGCAAAACCACCTATGGCGGCTGGGGAAGGGAGGAAGTACTGAAATTCTGTGAACAGCGTTACCATAAGGGAATGAGTGCACAGGAGATGGCATCTGACATTGCAGATGCGGGTGTGGCCCTGAATATGGATGAGACGGATGATGACCTTACGGTATTGACTCTGACAGGAATGAAGAAAAACGTAGTGAACATTATGGTCGGGCCGCCGGCAGACCGGGCGGATGACCGCAGTTATTTTACGACTTTTTTTGAAAAAGAGGGAATGCGCATCGTATGTGGTGGGACCACGGCAAAGCTGGTAGCGGATTATCTGGGAGAAGAGGTAGCCGGGATTCCCGGTACCGGAACAGAAGAAGTTCCAGCCATGTCGCAGATCAAAGGCATTGACCTGGTAACGGAGGGGCTTCTGACTTTACAGAAGGTGATCGATTACTATGAGGATTTCAGCGAAGACAGGCTGTATTATAATCGGATCATCAAGAAGAAGGATGCGGCAGCAGAACTGTTTCGGATATTGTTTGCCGAAGCTACGGAGATCAATTTTTTCTTTGGAAATGCACTGAATGAAAATTATACGGCACTTCATATTGAACGTGAAAAGAAAAAAGAATCTGGCACTGGAACTGATCGAAGCTTTAAAATCCGAAGGAAAAAAAAGTGAAGATCTGCTTCTGGTGCGTATAAATGAGGAAAATGGAGAAGAATGCAATGATAACAAGACAGGATTTAATAAATCAGATAGAACGCTATCAGCCGTTTAATGAGCAGGAAGAAGCAGATAAATTTCTGATCTTACAATGGATCAGGGAGAATGATAACGCATTCTTAAGGGAAAACACCGTTGCCATATGACGGCTTCTGCTGGGTAGTGAACAAAGACCGGAGCAAGGTACTTATGTATATCACAATATCTATGATTCCTGGTCGTGGTTGGGGGACATGCGGATGGAGAGACGGATCTTCTTGCGGTTGCGCTTCGTGAGGTAAAAGAAGAAGCGGGGATCTCGCATGTGCGCCCGGTATCGGAGGAAGATTCCTTTTCTCTGGAATCTCTTACGGTGGATGGGCATGTCAAGAAGGGAAAGTATGTATCCAGCCATCTGCACCTGAATGTGACGTATCTTCTGGAAGCAGACTGCGAGGAAGCAGTTTCGATCAAAGCAGATGAAAACAGTGGAGTAGCCTGGTTTTCTCCGGAAGAAGCATTAAAGAAGTCTACAGAGCCATGGTTTGTAGAACGTGTATATGCGAAATTGATAGAAAAAACGAAAAAAGAAAGATGTCAGTAGCAGATTTGTGCTATAATATTTGGAAATAAAGATAAAACAGGAGAATTTTATGAGACTGGTTGTACAGAGAGTACTTCAGGCAGAAGTACAGGTAGATGGACAGAGTATAGGCAAAATAGGCAGGGGCTTTCTGGTGCTGGTAGGTGTCGGAAAGGATGACACAAAGGAGATTGCAGACAAATACCTCAAGAAGCTGCTGGGACTTCGTATTTTTGAGGATGAGAATGGAAAGACAAATCTTTCTCTCAAAGATGTTAGCGGGGAACTGCTTCTTGTTTCGCAGTTTACGCTCTATGCAAACTGTAAGAAGGGAAACAGACCAAGCTTTATCGAGGCGGGTGAACCGGACAAGGCGGAAGCTTTGTATGAATATATGATCGAGGAAGCATCAAAGAGCGTTCCGGTCGTACAGCATGGAGCTTTGGGGCAGACATGAAGGTTTCTCTTATCAATGACGGACCGTTTACGATCCTTCTGGATGAGCATATTTTATAAGATACCGAAGATAGGGAGGCAGGAATAATGATTATTGATCATGTGAAGGTTTTTACAGAGGATAAGAAGTTTACAGACGGCGGGATCGTCATAAAGAACGGAACGATCGAACAGGTTTATACAGAGAGGAAGAGACCTCAGACAGAAGATGAGGTCCTTGACGGGAAAGGCATGTACGCGATACCGGGCTTATTGACCTGCATTTCCACGGATGCAAGGGAGACGACTTCTGCGACGGCAGCAGGGATGCGATCGCCAGGATCGCGGAATATGAGGCTTCTGTGGGGGTGACTGCGATCGCTCCGGCGACGATGACGCTTCCGGTCGAGGAACTGGAGCAGATCCTCCGTGTGGCAGCAGAATACAAAAAAGGTCCGCACAGTAAGAAAGAGGCGGATTTTGTCGGCATCAACATGGAGGGACCTTTTATCAGTCCTGCCAAGAAGGGCGCGCAGGATGAGAGAAATATCATTCCGTGTGATGTGAAGGTCTGCGAGCGTTTTCTGGAAGTTTCAGAGGGGCTGGTGAAGTTCATGGGTATCGCGCCGGAGGAGAGCGAAAATGCGGTTTCTTTTATTGAGGCGGTCAAAGATAAGGTAAATGTTTCTCTGGCACATACAAATGCGGATTATGATACGGCTATGGCGGCTTTTAACGCAGGGGCAGACCATGCGGTTCATCTTTACAATGCCATGCCTGCATTTACGCACCGCGCACCGGGTGTGATCGGGGCTGTTTATGACAGTAAGCATGTGATGGCGGAGATCATTTGTGACGGTGTACATATCCATCCGGCAGCAGTTCGGGCGACATTTGAATGATGGGAGAGGACCGCATGATCCTGATCAGTGACAGTATGCGTGCAGCAGGAATGCCGGACGGTTCCTATACTTTGGGCGGGCTGGATGTAAACGTAGTCGGAAACCGCGCTACACTGGCCTCAGACGGGGCGATAGCAGGTTCTGTGACGAATCTTATGGACTGCATGAAAACAGCGGTTAAAACCATGAATATCCCGTTGGAAACAGCAGTTGCCTGTGCCACGATCAATCCGGCAAAAAGCTTGGGATCGATGCTGAATACGGTTCCATCCGAGCAGGCAAAAAAGCGCACATCGTCCTGATGGATCAGGAACTGAACGTGCAGCAGGTAATTAAGGATGGGGAACTGCTATAGTTGCAGTTTCCTTATAAATATGTTATAGTATATAAGAACACCTAACAAACCTCAAAACCTGCTTCGCACAACCAGGAAAGGAGGAATATTCTTGATGGAAGATTATCCATTCAGTGAAAAGACAAGGATCATATGGAAACAATTTATCAGGCAGTTTCAGGAAGAAAGTATTGCATCCTATCAAAGTGATTTCCTGGAATTTACACGATTTACGAAGAAAGATTTCCTGGATATCCATGCAGAAGATGTAGCGGGATTCTACAGAAATCTTGAAAAAAAGATCGAAGAGAAAACACTTGCGCCAAGTACCTGTGCCAAAAAGATCCGGGAACTGAATTCCCTGTCAAATTACGTCTATGAGAATCGTCTGGAATTTGGTATCAGAGATGATTATACGAATCATTTTGCCGATTATGTCAAAAAAGTCCAAAAAGTAAGCATGTATGCAAATGCAGTTCCTGTGGAGGACATTGACCGGCTGCTTGTAGCTGCACAGGAAAATCATATGGCGTACTGTATCATAATTTTGCTTTACCGCATGGGCTTTTCCTCGACAGAGATCATTGACATGAAGCCGGAAAATATCCGTCTATATAACAACGGAGCCTATGCATTTATGCCAAAACGCGACAAGGCAAATTTTATCCCGGAAGATGTCTACAGGATCCTGGAGCTGTATCTGGCAGAACGAGAATCGAACGAATATCTGTTTTACAATAAATATGGAAATCAGCTCAATACCATGTATATCAGCCGTCTACTGAAGAAATACACGGCAAAAGCAGGGATTCACAATTACAGCGCTCAGCAGCTTCGGAATTCCTGCATTTATACGATGTTTGCATATGGAGCAGATACGGAAGGTGTTGCAGAGGAAATGGGGATCACACCGGATAATCTGAAGCGTTATAAGCGTAATTATATAGATGAGACCTCCAGAAGTATCCGAAGTATGGTCAAATTAAAGGCAGATCTTCCGGAAAATGAATAAACAGAAAGAAGGAATTTTTTATGCGTCAGGAACAATTTAAAATGGAACGCCAGGGACTGATCAAAGTTGGCGATGTCGTAGAGATTTCAGAATTTCAGTCCTATATGAATTACAGTTACATCATAGAACCGGCTGTGGCAATGTCCGGATGTTACAAAAACTCCGAACGAATTAAATCCAAAACTGGCGTGATCAAAAAAATCGACCACACACCAAGGGGATTTATGGTAACGGCTGAATTTGAGGAATAAAGGCAAAATCCGGGATATGGCTGGAATCTGTATAGATCTATATGAAAAACTACGGTTTGTCGTATAGATATAGATAACTGCTGTCAGCTGTATTTTTCGGGATTTACTAATGATTTGATTTTAAGGAGTTAAATTTTTATGGAGAAAAAAAACAACATATCACGAACAAAAAAGATGTCGAGAATATTTTAAGGCTGCGTGAAGTTCTCTCAACGCTGCCGCCGTTTTGCAGGGATTATTTTCGTGCGATCGATACGACGACTACGACCAAGACCAGGATTTCCTATGCCTACGATATCCGGATTTTCTTTCAGTTTCTTCTTGATGAAAATCCGGCATTTAAGGATTACAAAATGACGGATTTTACAGTTGATGTCCTGGATCAGATCAAGGCTCTGGATCTTGAGGAATATCAGGAATATCTCAAGGTCTACCAGGCTGGTGACAAAACCGAAACAAACGGCGAACGTGGCTCAAACGAAAGATCTCTGCCCTTCGGAGTTTTTATGCATATTATTACAGAAGGGAAATGATCGAGACAAATCCGACCGTACTTATCGATGTGCCAAAGATCCATGACAAAAGCATCATCCGGCTTGATACCGATGAGGTTGCTCTCCTGCTTGATATATAGAACATTGTGGCGACCAGCTTACCGGTCAGAAACGTGTCTACTATGAGAAAAACAAAGAACGCGATCTGGCGATCGTGACTCTGCTTCTCGGAACCGGTATCCGAGTTTCGGAATGTGTGGGACTTGATATTGAAGATGTGGATTTTAAGAATAACGGAATAAAGGTCACCCGAAAAGGTGGAAATGAAATGGTTGTATATTTCGGACCGGAGGTAGAAAAAGCTCTGAAAAGTTATCTGGAAGTCCGCGAGAATATCATTCCGCTGGAAGGCCATGAACACGCTCTCTTCTACTCTGCTCAGCGCCGCCGTATCGGTGTCCAGGCGATCGAGAATCTTGTCAAGAAATATGCCCAGCAGATCACGACCACCAAAAAGATCACACCGCACAAGCTCCGCAGCACCTACGGTACGACCTTGTATCAGGAAACAGGTGATATTTACCTTGTTGCAGATGTTCTTGGCCATAAGGACGTAAATACGACCAAGAAACACTATGCAGCGATCGACGATGCCCGAAGACGCCAGGCGGCGAAGGCAGTCAAACTGCGCGAGGATTAATACCTGCTGCCCGTAATGTCTTGCATTATGTACGTTGTTATATGTGCAAATAAAAGAACATCTTTATGACAGATCTTCGGGATCCTGAAGTTTTTGTCATAAAGATGTTCTTTTTATAAGACTATCCTGCCAGATGCAGTGCTCCTATCAGAAAGATCCAGCTCAGTCCATAATAGGAAATAACAGCCACAAGGTCGTTGACTGTAGTGATGAGCGGACCGGAAGCAACTGCCGGGTCGATGTGGATCTTTTTGAAGAATAACGGAATGCAGGTTCCTACGGCACTGGAGATCAGCATTGCGAGCAGCAGGGAAGAACCGATGCAGGCAGATACCGCAAAGGCAAAGATAAGGGTTTTGCCTTTAAATAACCAGATATACAATCCGATCAGCACAAAGGACATAAGTCCAAGCACACCGCCGTTGCACAGACCGATACGCATTTCCTTAAAAACAAGTTCCAGTTTCTGTTTGCCGGTGAGGGATTCATCCATCAGTACACGGATCGTTACAGCCAGTGACTGGGTTCCGACATTACCTGCCATATCCAGGATCAGCGACTGGAAACACATGATGATCGGCAGATTGGTCACAACCTTTTCAAAGATTCCGACAACAGAGGAAACGACCATGCCAAGTCCAAGAAGGACGATCAGCCATGGCATTCGTTTCTTCATACTTTCTTTGAGAGGTTCCTTGAGATCCTCCTCAGCAGTCAGACCAGCCAGTTTCGCATAGTCCTCTCCCATCTCATCATCGACGAGTCTACGATGTTTGCAGATGTAATAACACCGATCAGGCGGTTATCGTTATCAAGGACCGGAATGGAATCTTCGGAATAATCCTTGAGGTCTTCCATACAGTCATCGATCAGGGCTGTTCCGTATACATACGGGTAGGAAGTGACGATCAGTTCACTGAGCGGATGATCCTGGCGCGCGATGATCAGATCTTTCAGATCGATCGCACCGTAGAATTCCTGATTGCTGTTTACGACAAAATGGTAGAGATATTGTCATTCTGAGCTGCCTGGGATACCAGGGAACTCATGGCTTCCTTCACAGAAAGATGATCCTGGATCACGATATAGTTGGTGGTCATCCGGCTTCCGATTTCTTCCTCATCGAAAGATTGATCATCTCGATATCATGTCTCGCTTCATCATCCAGTAACTCGATCAGAAGTCTTCTTTTTTCTTTGTCAAAATGCTGCAGGATTTCAGCTAATATGTTTGTTTCTTGTTCGGGAAAGGATCGCAGCAGCTTTCTTGAGGCTCATTTCTTCGAGATAAGTGACTGCCATCTCCTCATCAGTGTATTCCAGAATATCCGATAAAGTATCAAGATCAAAGATCCGGTAAAGCTTGTTTCGTTCTGCAGAAGAAAGCTCCGGCAAAACATCTGCAATGTCGTTTTCGTGGAAATCCTGCAGACGCTTGGAAAGGACTGCCGGAGATATATTGCTTCTGATCACTTCAAGGATTTCTTTTGTGTAGTCCTGTGTTCTTTTTTCCATCCTGTTTTCCTCCTTTTTCGTGGTTTCCGAAAAAGAGCACACCAAAACAAGGCATGGTCTTTCTCAGAGCATGTCAATTGGTATCATTGTTAAACGGATATTTGAATTCCGTTTCGCTATTTGGTTAGATTGTGTTCAGGGATTTTACAGGATAAAAAAGAGAAAAATAGAATAATATAAATTAAAACAGAATGTGACGTGTCATCTCACAAACTGCTGCTCTCTTTGATCCTGTGTTACTACTTCGCCCGTGAGAATCACAACTCTCCATTCTGTTCACCTGCCTTGTATAATTGAATTTTATTGACGGTCATATTATAACCCGCTCACCAGGGATGTACTAAACGGTTTATCTTAATATTTATTTAGATACATAATCATACTTATGGTAACTAAAATGGTGCGCAGAAAAAAGAACCCTGCCAGCCAGCAGAGTTCTTCTCATCTCCATATCCTATGTAAAATTTAATGAAACCGTAATTATAATGCAGTCACGATCTTATCCTGGAATGCTTCCGGAACTTCTTCCTTGTCAAGAGACATGCTGATGATGAATTTTACATTGAATTTCTCACCAACTGCGATAAGCTGTTCCAGAGTATTGGAAACATCCTGTCCCTCTAATTTAGCGGTTGTCAGGAAACTGTCGAGATATACCTGCTCAAGATCGTGGTCCTGAGAAATGATTCCGCATACGAAACCAACGAATTCATCGGCGTTCTTGATCGGATATACAGAAACATCGATCAGACGAACCTTGTTGTTCAGTTCATACATGTGTTTCGTGCTCTTGTCTAAGTAAACAATGCTGCCATTTGCATCCTTAATTGCGCCGTTCACTTTGTCTAACAGTACTTTTGTTTTGCCCTTGCCTTTCTTTCCTACAATCAGTTCAACCATCCTGTTTTCCTCCTTAGACACAATATGATATTAATTTTGAACAAATACGATAATTAATATGTTTGTATTATAGTGTATTTTGCATCAAATTTCAATAGAGAATTGCAAGTTTTTGTGAAATTTTCATTAATATTGTAGTGCGGCACAGAAAAGGATTCAATTTTCCTGTACCAGAGGGATTCCTGAACGGGAATAATCGTAATCAAGATAGTAATTCAGCATTTTCTGTATCCGTGATTCATAGTTTGAGGAGTTATGAGTCCCTTGTCATCATAAATCCAGTTAATGATGTTTTCGCTGATCGATTCACTGTAATGAGTATCATCTTTGTAATTATCAAGATCGCAGGTAAGCTCAAACAGATCCGTAAAGGAAAAAAGCTTCACATTATCATACTCCATAAGCAGTTCTGCCTGCAGCTTTTCTGCTTCAAAATAACGTTCCAGATTTCCGGAGCATTTAAGCTTATACCACCAGACTGCACTGTATGGCGGCGTATAGAAATAAAACGTAGTTTCCGGATGAGCTTTTACCATATCAAGAACATTCGCCTCTACATTATGACGGACAGTTTTGGCATCATCCTCTGAAAACTTCTTCTGTTTTTCGATTTTTGTTGGAACAGAGTAGGTTTGGAGTACGTAGTCTGTTCCGACGGGATAATCTGCTGCCCAGGAACTGTATTCATTCATGGATGGTGTTTTTTCGCCATGAAGTGTGTATTTGATAACACCAAGCGTATTGTCTATAAAGATATCTTTGTTAAAAAGATACTGGACATCGTTCCATATATTATTATCATACAGATAAGTTGGAACATTGTCATAATTGTAATCGGACTTGTCATCAAAAATCTTATTATAATCCAGACAGCGGAAAATATATTTAATATCAGACTTATTGTCAAATATAGTACGGATTTCTTCATCGATTGCCCAATAGGTATCACCAGTAAGGGTTACCTTGACAGAATGCGTTCCAAACAGGTCATCAAACTGTGAAGTCTTGAAATTCTGCATCATAGAAGTGCCTGTGATTGCAGCATCATAATCAAAATTCTGGATGATACCGTTATTCAGATATCGTTCTTTTCCTCGCTCAAGAGATATTCCAACTGTTTCAGAGGCTTATGATAGTGAAAAAAAGGATCGATCACTGCTGTCATGCCACCTGCGAGGATCAGGAGTGTGCCCGTTCCCACGAGTACAGTTTTTACAAATTTATTACTGTTCATAGTATTGCTCCCTAAAAGTTAAAGTAGAGAAATTCTGATACACCGGAAAGGGTAAAAATTCCCCAGACCAGACAGAGTACAGTCACTGCCGCCATTTTAGTGGTTGGACGGAAATTCATCTCCTGATTGTTTTTGAAATTAAGACACAGGAACAACATTCCGCCAAGCAGAATCAGGCATCTGAACCACGGATGGAAGCCATGATTTATTGAGTACGGGGATATGACTGTAAATCAAGTAGAATTCCTTTAACTGAAAAGTCTGTAAAAATGTAGCATGGAGATTGAGGTTCTGGAATTTCAGGATTCTTTTGATAAATGTAAATGCCTGAGAAATAGAATCAGCCCTAAAAAAGATCCATGTTATATTTACAAACAGAAAAGTAAAAGCCCACTGAAGGACTACATGCATGCTCTCCCACTGTTTCCGGAACATTCTGGTAAGTGCATTTCCTATTCCATGCAGAAATCCCCAGAAAATAAAGGTCCAGTTCGCACCATGCCAGAGACCACTGACAAGGAATACAATGATGATATTTATATAAGTCCGGACAGTTCCCCTACGGCTTCCGCCAAGCGGAAAGTACACATAGGTTCGCAGGAATCTGGTCAGTGTCAGATGCCAGCGTTTCCAGAAATCTACGACAGACAGCGCTTTGTATGGTGAATTAAAGTTCATTGGGATATGGATATTAAACATATATCCCAGACCCGTTGCCATATCACAATATCCACTGAAGTCAAAATAAATCTGGAAAGTGTAGGCAAGCATTGTAAGGATCGCATCCATGGATGTAAGTCCACTGCCAAGGTGGCTGTAGCCCCATGAAACAGATCCGCTTAAGGTGTCGGCGATCACAGCTTTTTTGACAAGACCGGCTGCGAACATATACAAACCGCGCGCCATATTGTCCCAGTTGATCTTCCAGTTGTTTTTGTCCTCAAACTGTGGAAGGACTTCGTTATGCAGAACGATCGGACCGCGATCAGCTGCGGGAAAAAGGTTACAAATAATGCGTAATCTGTAAAATTGTATTCCTTGGTTTCTCCACGGTAAGAATCAACCATATAAGAAACCTGCTGGAAGGTAAAAAAGCTGATACCCAGTGGCAGGACGATATTCTTTAACTGGAAGTCCGTGGAAAAAACTTTATTCAGATTATCTACGAAGAAATCATAGTATTTGAAATAAAATATCAGACCAAGATTGAATATCAGACCAATACCAAGCAGTGCCTTTTTCAGAAGTGCAAGCTGTCCTTTCGATATTGTGCCCCCCCATCTGCGCTGCAAAAGCTGAGACAACAGATAATTGACAACAATACTGCTGCACATGATCCACAGATAACTTGGATTGAAATAGCCATAAAACCAGAAAGACATGAGGATCAATGCAACCTTTGCAAAGACTGGTTTTCCGAGTTTATGCAGTCCATAATAGCTACCAAGTGTCAGTGGAAGAAAAACAAATATAAATATGTAAGAATTAAATAACATGTCGTTTTTGTACTTCCCCCTAAATTAATTTTTTAATTTTGTATCAATTATCAACTATAAGGGAAAGTTTAAGGTTCGTCAAGTTTTTCTTCCACTTTGCAGGCTGTTAGAATAGGTGGCACCTTCTGCGGCAAAGAGGATTGTCTTTATTATAGATGGTCATGATCTCGTTTTTATTTCCGCTTGTATCTGCAAGTGTACCGTTTACGATCATGCTTTTGCTACATCCCATGATAAAGTCATCATAAGAGCAGATAGTAACATGGTCGATCTCTGCCTGTTTACAGGACACCGGAGTATTTGTGATCCCGCTCAGTCCCCATACCTGAGATACTGGAAGTGCTCGCATGATCGGAACGGTTGAAGTCTTCCGGATCTCCTGGCAGATATCAAAACCAGATCCATCCGGAAGGCTGACATCCAGAATAACAAGATCGTATTTATCTTCCGTCCATAACTGCTTCTGCTCATCTCTGATGCGGGCGATATCAAGAGCATAGCCCTGTTTCTTAATGGCAAAGGATAAGCCATTTAACATACTTAAGTCATCTTCGACCAGTAATATGTGTTTCATGTTGTCTCCTTTGGTTTCTGTGTTATTAAATCCAGTATAGTGCGGGATGAGGCGGGATGCAACTTACATTCTTGTAAGATTGGGATAAGAGGCAAAAAAAGAGTGAAGCTTTTAAAACTCCACTCTTTGTCTGAATGATAGATCATTTTCTGTGCATCTGCAGAATCTCAAGAAGAATTTCATACACAGATTCATTTTTCTCTATGATAAGTGACAGGTTTTCCTTTGTCTGGTTCAGAAGGTGAAAAAGGGTCCGTACGTCGGAACTGCCACTGTTGTTTCGCAAAGATGAACGAAGATATCCTTCTGTGTCGTAATAATAACGTTCATCCAGAACGGTGACGAGACGGTCGGTGACGCGGACCGCGGCGGTGTTCAGGTCTGCGGGTGTGGAGGTCTGGCGGAACTGGTAGCCCTGATGAATGTAGCCGTCAAGCAGGTTTTGCGTTTCGCTTTCATTGTTGGCGCAGACTACTTCGATATGCGGATAGTATCTGGAACTTTTTTTCTTGGCAGATGGAGCATATTCTGGATGAAGGAGGAAAGTTCGGCATTGGTGCGGATGCGGTTAGTCAGATGGAAGGTCAGGATCTGTGGCAGGCGTTCTATCTTCTGAATAGTGGTCTGGTCCATTTCCTCAGGAGAGATCATATCCTCGGAATCACTGGAAAAGATCACGGGCTGGTGATTAACTGCATTTAGAAGAATGTCAAGTTTTGGAGCGGAAAGCAGATGAGCTTCATCTACCAGGATGGCGCTGTAGGAATCAAAGCTGACTGGTTCCCTTTCATTAGCAAGCTCTTTGTCGGTGAGAAATCGATCCTCTGCAGGCGTTCATGCAGGATCTCCCAATCCCTGGCAGCTTCTCCGCAGTGGATCATGCAGACTCTCTGACGGACAGACAGTTTCATGGCAATGTCATAGAGCAGCAGGGTCTTGCCTGTCCCTGGAAGTCCGTTGAACCAGTAATAGCCGGTGTGTTCTGTGCGGATCTTTTTGAGGATCTGCCGTTCGATATCACGCTGCTGTGAAGTCAGGAAATATTCTTTCCGAAGAAAACGGGCAGGTTCTGTAAGCGGGGAGATCAGATAAAGTTCTGCCTGAAAAAGATCCTCGATATCTCCCTCATAATCCGGACTTTCCTTCTGGAGAATTGTACATAGATGTTCCCAGTCTGCCTCTATGATATGGTCATGCTTTGTCAGCTTGACAAGCCGGTTCTGGTTGCTGATATAAGTATAAGAATGGAGCGGCTTTCCAAGCACAGACAGATAATATCGGTTCTGCAGAAGCTGTTTGCAGATCGCCTCATCGGATACTACACCACTTTTTAACTCGATATTTACGATCTGGTCTTTTTTGATTTGGAGAAGGTCAAATTCCTTTCCAAGCTTTGGAATCTGGAAAGAATAGAAAAAACGAAGAGAGCAGATCTGAGGAATATGCACTTCCAGATGTTCTGTCAGAGCCTTCATGCTCTCCATCTCCCACTCTCTCATCCGAAGAAAATATCCCCTCCCCGATAACTGACGCTCCAGTTTCTGAAGATTGTCGAGCGTCTGGTTTCTGGTGATGGTATAGATGGAAATAGATTTCATAATGATTTACCTGACCTCTTTTTTGAGGATTTTGTTAAACAATGTAAAAAAGGTTATTGTGGTAACAGCCGCGGCAAGGATATCGCTTACCGGTTTTGCTAGGAAAACAGCGAACACTTTGTTCGAGAAGAAATTCGGCAGCAGGAAGATCAGCGGGATCAGCATGATCACGATCCAGAAGAAGATCGTATATGTAATACATACGATAAACTGTGTAAAAAATGCTTTTTTGACACGTTCTGTCTTGCACCGTAATTATAGCTGATGATTGGTTGTCTTTGTTGATTAATGCGCGGAGCGCAGAGGGTTTTGATTTGTTATATGTATTTATTATACTATAACATTTTAATTCATATAACACACTTTTTATTTTATAAAAACAACAGCCCAGAGCTCTGTCATTCTGCATAAACTCTCCGGGCTGTCTCTTTTTATACATTCATGTATTATACGGTATTGATGTTCTCCAGAAGGGAACTCATCTCCTGATACAGAAGTTCCTTACTGGAAGATCCCATTACAATGGATATAAATGGATTGCCATATTCATTCTGACATAACAATGCCAGACAGTTTCCTGCACTGCTGGTGGTTCCCGTCTTACCTCCAAGGATCGTAACGCCCTTTGGTGCTGTTGCTTCTCCTGTAAGGTAATGGTCGGTTGCTGTCAGTACTACACTCGCATCAGAGCCATCGCTGTATTTATAATTTGCAGTATAGCTTCCCATCTGTGTGATCTCTGTAAATTCAGGATACTTGAGTGCTTCTTTGAGCATCAGATAGATGTCATATGGTGTTGTATAATGGTTCTCATCCTGCAGTCCATGAGGATTTGTGAAATGTGTTCCTGTACATCCAAGCTGTGCGGCATAAGCATTCATCATAGAAACAAAATTCTCGGTTGAACCGCCGACATGCGTTGCGATCGCAGATGCGGCATCGTTTCCTGAATATACAAGGAGACAGTGCACCAGTTCATCCATCGTTACCTGGTCACCTACCTGGAAACCAACTCGCTGAGAGCCTTCCTCCAGAGTTACATTCTCCTCTGAGATCGTGACTACGTCATCCATGTTTCCATTTGTAAATACCAGGAGTGCTGTCATGATCTTGGTGATACTTGCCGGATAAACTTTGTCATAAGCACCCTTTGCATACATTACCGATTTGTCATTGATATCCAGGAGAAGTCCCTCCTGTCCATCCTCCAGTGTCACAGAATCCAGACTCTGGTCACCGCTTACCACACAGAGGTCTGCAGCAAAAGAAGCCGCTCTTGAAGTTGCCTTAAGTGTATTCTGATATTGGAATTCCTGATTGATATCAAAAGCCTGTACCTGTCTGCCAAAGGAAAGTCCCTTCTGCAATAAGAAGTACCCTCCTCCACACAATACGACTGCCAGAAGAAGCACCGTTACTATAATCGGAAGGAAATTTCTTCTGGGACGTTTTTTCCGGCGTGCTTCCGGATTTCTTCTTGCCTGTGTCGGACTGACAGGACGTGCACTTTTGCCTTTGATTTGCTGAGTGTGTGAAGCACTTCCTGTCGGTCTTGCTGACCGGGCTGCTTTTTTTCTGGTGGAAGCAGCGGATGAGGAAGTATTACGAGGTCTTGCTGGTCTCTCCTGCATCTCTTCTCTTCTGCGCTCACGTGGCTGTTCTTTTTTCATAGGTAATCCTCTTTCTGATTTACTGACTTTTTGCGAATTTCCTTATTGTATGCACTGCTCTGCAAGCCTACATTCAGGACAAGCCCCATTCCAAGATAAAGACTGACGAGAGAAGTCAGGCCATAACTTACAAATGGAAGTGGTGTACCTGTATTTGGTGCGATTCCTGTCGCAACACAGATATTCAGAAAACTCTGCAAAGAAACGATACTCGCCATTCCGCAGCATATGATCTTACCCGACAGATCCTTGGCCCGAAGCCCCATCCGGATACATTCTATCGAGATTGCCAGAAGCAGAAGAATAATCGTACAGCAGCCAAGGAAACCATATTCTTCGCCTGCAACTGCAAAAATAAAGTCTGTCTGGTTCTCAGATACAAAGTTTCCTTCATTTACAGAAGCAACTTCATCGTTTCCGGACAGTTTCTTACCGATCAGTTCTCCTGATGCGATCGCTGTCTTGGAGTTATTCTGCTGCTGAATATCATCACTGTACTCATCATTTTCAGGATAAAGGAATGACATGATTCGATTTCTCTGATAGTCCTTGATCAGTTTCTGATCCGGCTGAACAACAATAAAAAGAAAGATGATGATCAACGGGATCAGGATCAGGAATGTTCCGCCTATGACCTTGTAACTAAGTCCTGCAATATAGATCAGGATGCAGAACACAGCCAGCATCATAAGCGTATTCTTAAGGTCCGGCTGCTCATAGATCAAAAGCAGTGGAACAGCCAGCAATAAAACGGATTCGCCAGTGTTTTCGGCGTATTCAGATCTTCTTCGTGATCCATAAAAAACCTGGCAAAAAACAATATAAATGATGATCTTTGACAACTCTGTCGGCTGGAAACGAATAAATCCAAAATCAATCCAGCGCGCTGCACCGTTTGCAGAATCACCAAACAGACGAACGATCAGAAGAAGGGCGATGTTCGCGCCATACATGATCCACTGGAAATTGGATATCCAGGAATAATCAATCAGTGAAAGAATCACCATGAAGATCAGTCCCATGATAACACCGATCATCTGCTTACTCCGCAGGTCATCTCTGGCACTTCCAACCAGAATGATTCCGATCACACTGATCGCAAGAAGAAAGATCACCAGTCTGAAATTATAAAATCGTAACTTATACTGTTTAATCATTTTGTATCTTATTCCCTTTTCTTATATACCGGAATATCCGCATGAAGAACCGGCGGTTCCTGGCTGATCCGGAATACAACGCCATCTTCATCTATGGATACGTATTTTTTTACTGTGCGGATCATATCATCTTTCAGCAATTTCATCATCTGCGGAGAACAGTCGATCCGCTCTGAACCAGAAGGAGCTTCATCCGGTTCCTTGCATAATCAGCGGAGCGGTTCCTGAATTGCGAAAATGCTTTCATACAAATCCCCTCCTTCTGCTTATGGATCATTTACGGAAAAAATCTCCAATTCGCTGAAACATTCCTTTTTTTGATCTGAGTTCTGCAAAAGGGACCTCCTCACCAAGAAGCCTCCGGCAGATATTGCGGTATTCCTCCTCTGCCTGAGAATTCCTTCCCGAAAGCGGTTCTCCCTGATTGGCTGCGATCACGATCTGCTCATCATCAAGGATCGTACCGATCAGATCCACGGCAAGGATCTCGATCACATCCTCTACGGACATCATATCTCCACGTGCGATCATATCGGGTCGAAGCCTGTTAATGATCAGATGGATATCCCTGATATCTTCCGCTTCAAGAAGTCCAATGATACGGTCTGCATCACGGATTGCAGATCCTCCGGTGTTGTTACGACAAGTGCCTTATCTGCCCCGGCGATCGCATTTCGAAATCCCTGCTCAATGCCGGCCGGACAGTCAAGAAGAACAAAATCAAACATCTTCCCTGAGTTCCTCTGTCAGCTTGATCATCTGCTCCGGTGACACTGCCGACTTGTCCTTCGTCTGCGCAGATGGCAGAAGAAACAGTTCTGGATGTCTCTTGTCCTTGATCAGTGCCTGCTTCAGACGGCAGTTTCCATTAATGACATCCACAAGATTATACACGATACGGTTCTCAAGTCCCAGGATCACATCCAGGTTCCGAAGACCGATATCTGTATCGACAACAACTGTCCGCTTGTCCAGCATTGCCAGACCTGTGCCAATATTGGCAGCTGTCGTTGTCTTGCCTACGCCACCCTTACCGGATGTAATTACTATCACTTCGCCCATGTTTCTGTATCCTCCTCAAAGATATGTTCCAGACTTCTGGTATTTTCTTCTGTGATCTCAGACACAGGGCAGATGCCCTGTGTCTGTTAATCATTTGAAGTATTGCTGGTATCGCTGGAGGCATAGCCCGTCAGAATTGTATCTTCATCTGCCAGATCATAAATGT
>ENA-OQCX01000326-OQCX01000326.1-human-gut-metagenome-genome-assembly--contig:-NODE-326-length-24975-cov-2.166291_pt1 | contig 24975 bp, 33 predicted proteins | sample MGYA00242762_ERZ504587 | MGnify/ENA primary metagenome ERZ504587 (study PRJEB26092, sample SAMD00036337) | human gut metagenome | host: Homo sapiens | study: EMG produced TPA metagenomics assembly of... | reverse complement strand
CCGCGCAAAAGTCAACACTTTAACAATCTTTTCAAAGCACTATTTGCAACTTCTATATCTCAATCCGTTATTTTTTCTGCTTTTATTCTTTTATATAGTTTAAAAATGCAAGATTTTTATAGAAACCTTGCATTTAGTAATTTTTATCGATTATGAATTTTATTTATTTTTAATATAAAGTTTTATACTTCTAAAATATTCTTTACTGTGTCTTTCATTTTATCTGCATCACATTCCAGATCATGCAGGATATTAGCATTCAGAATATCTTTGATTGCCTGTGGCATCTCACGTCCGGATGTTTCTTCCAAAACACTCAGAAGGCTGAATTCATCCTGATCAGCATACTTCGGATCGATTGCGCTCATCACACTCTTCAACGAATTTGTACGGACTTGCAGTCGATGCGATCACACATTTCTTATCGTCGCCACTGTTCTTCTGATAACAGCCGCATACATACGACGCTACACTTGTATGCGTGTCCATAACATATCCTGTCTTATCGTATACTTTTTTAATATTCTCTGCGCACTCTTCTTCTGTTGCGTACCCTGCTGCGAAATCAGCAAGACGCTCCTTCATATCTTCTGTGATCGTATATTTTCCGGCGGATTTTAATGCTTCCATCATATCCTTCGTCTTCTGATCATCATCCCCGCTGATTCTGTAGATCAGACGTTCCAGATTGCTGGAGATCAGAATATCCATGGATGGGGATGTAGTGAGGATAAACTCACGGTTTCTGTCATAATCTCCTGTCTGGAAGAAGTCAAACAATACCTTATTGTCATTTGAAGCACATACCAGCTTATCAATCGGTACTCCCATCTGTTTTGCATAATATGCAGCCAGGATATTTCCAAAGTTACCTGTCGGTACTACCACATTGATCTTTTCACCATCTTCAATCTCTTCATTTTCCAGAAGTTTTGCATATGCATTGACGTAATATACCACCTGTGGAACCAGACGTCCGATATTGATAGAGTTGGCTGATGAAAACTGATAGCCTTTCTTTGCGAGTTCTTCCGCCAGTTCTGTATCTTCGAACATCGCTTTCACACCACTCTGTGCATTATCGAAATTGCCATGGATCGCTACTACGTTTACATTCTCTCCTCTCTGTGTCACCATCTGGAGTTCCTGTACCTTGCTGACACCATTCTTTGGATAGAATACGATGATCCTCGTTCCTTCCACATCCGCAAAGCCTGCAAGTGCGGCCTTTCCTGTATCTCCGGATGTTGCAGTCAGAATCACGATCTCATTTTTAACGTCGTTCTTCTTTGCCGAAGTTGTCATCAGATGCGGCAGGATTGATAATGCCATATCTTTGAATGCGATTGTTGCACCATGGAACAATTCCATGTAATAAGTATCATCTACTTTTACGAGCGGCGCAATTTCTTCTGTGTCAAATTTGCTGTCATATGCTTTATCAATACAGTTTTTCAGTTCCTCTTCTGTAAAATCTGTCAGAAACTGCTTCATTACGAGATATGCGATCTCCTGATATGTCTTTCCTTTCAGATCTGACATTGTTACATCCAGCTTTGGAAGTTCCGATGGTACAAAAAGTCCGCCATCCGGAGCAAGTCCTTTCAGAATTGCCTCTGATGCTGTTACTTTCAGATTAGAATTTCTTGTACTTTTGTAATATAAACCCATGCCAACGCTCTCCTTATTATGATTACTTTCTCTTACTGTTTGTATATTTTACCAGTCCGCCTGCTGCGATCAGTTTCTGCATGAACTCTGGAAACGGCTGTCCCTTGAATTCTGTTCCTTTTGTTCTGTCATAGATCTTACCGCTGTCAAAATCAATCTCTACTTCATCACCTGCTTCAATTGCTTTTGCAGCTCCGGACACTCAATGATCGGAAGTCCGATGTTGATCGCATTGCGATAGAAAATTCTTGCAAATGTCTCTGCAATAACGCAACTGACACCTGCTGTCTTAAGACATAACGGTGCATGTTCCCTGGAAGAACCACATCCAAAGTTCTTGTTGGCAACAATGATATCTCCAGGCTGTACCTTATTGACGAATTCAGGATCGATATCTGCCATTGCATGGCTCGCAAGCTCCTGTGCATCATAAGAATTCAGATATCTTGCCGGGATGATTACGTTCTGTATCTACGTTATCGCCGTATTTAAAAACATGTCCTAAAGCTTTCATTATTTTGTCACCTAACTTTCTCTGGATTTGCGATGTATCCTGCGATTGCACTTGCTGCTGCTTAACTTCCGGTGATGCCAGATAAATCAGAGAATCTACATGTCCCATTCTTCCTACAAAGTTACGGTTTGTTGTAGATACACATTTTTCTCCTGCTGCCATAACGCCCATATGTCCACCCATACAAGGTCCGCAGCTTGGTGTATTGACTGCACATCCTGCGTCTACGAAAATTTCCAGAAGACCTTCTCTGATACACTGTTTGTATATCTTCTGTGTAGCCGGAACGACCATAACACGTACATCCGGATGAACCGTATGTCCCTGAAGAATGGCAGCTGCTTTTCTCATATCTTCCATTCTTCCGTTTGTACAGGATCCGATAAATACCTGGTCAATCTCTGTTCCTTCCAGTTCACTGACATCTCTGATCTTATCAACCTGGGATGGACATGCCATAACCGGAACGAAATCCTCTGCCTTATATGTCATTGTCTTCATATAGACAGCATCTTCATCTCCAACAAGACTCTTCTGGTAATCATTGAGTTCAATCTCACAATACTCTGCTGTCTTCTCATCCGGTGTGAAAAGAGCACATTTTGCTCCTGCCTCGATTGCCATGTTCGCCATTGTCATACGGCTTGCAACTGACATTTTCTCAATTGTGCTTCCTGAGAATTCCAGCGCTCTGTAAGTTGCTCCATCCGCACGGAGATCTCCGATCAGTCGGAGAATAATATCCTTGGACATTACATTTTCCGGAAGTTCTCCGTCAATCACAACTTTGATTGTCTCCGGAACTTTGATCCACATTGTACCGGTTCCAAGAATACTTGCCATCTCTGTATAACCGATTCCGGATGAAAATGCACCGACACAACCATAAGTTGTCGTATGGCTGTCTGTTCCGAATGCGATATCTCCCGGTTTCACATATCCGGCTTCTGTCATCAGCTGGTGACAGATTCCGTCGCTTCTATGTACGTGAGTCAGTCCGTATTTTTCTACAAATTCATCTCCTTTGTGGAAATGTCTTGTATCATCCTGCTGACTCGCCGGAACAAGGTGATCATAAATCAGAACCACTTTATCCGGATCATGAAGCTTTGTAAATCCCATCTCTTCAAATTTATCTGCTACAAAAGGAATGAAAATATCATGGATCATGCATCTGTCAACATTGACTGTCACGATATCTCCCGGCTTTACTGCCTTTCCTGTATTATGTCTGATAATCTTTTCAATAATCGTCTCGCCCATCATGCTCTCCTTTCTGCTCAATCCTCAAGTCCATTCAGCTTGCGCATAGCTTTTACAAGTCCGCCTGCCTGAATGATGCTCATCAGATTCTTCGGCAGAGAAGCGATCGGATATTCTTTGCATTATAGTCTACATGCTGATTCATCACGACATCAATTGTGTCGCCTTCTTTCATATCATCATACAGATCCGGCTGCTCGATCAAAAGCAGACCATTGTTGATTGAATTGCGGAAAAAGATTCTTGCAAATGATTTTGCGATCACACACTGGATTCCAAGTGCTTTGATGATCTCCGGTGCCTGCTCTCTGGAAGATCCACATCCAAAGTTCTTTCCTGCAACGATAATATCACCTTTCTGGATCTGTCCTGCCAGCTCCGGACGAAGCGGACTGAATCCATACTGTTTCATATCGTCAATTGTTTTCAGTGCAAGATACTCTGTCGGGATGATGATATCAGTATCGATATCATCTCCGAGTACCCACACCTTTCCTGTAAATTTATCCATAGTTCACCTCAAAATATATAAGTTCTTCTCTGTACAAGTTACCTCTTGTTCCTTCACCTTACAGATCAGATGCAAGTGCAATCTCACCCTTAATCGCTGATGCTGTAACTGTTGCTGCAGATCCAAGATATACTTTTGAACTTGGGTGTCCTGCACGACCCTTGAAATTACGTGTTCCTGTACTGATCAGAACTTCATTTTCACCAATAACTCCCTGACAGCTTCCCCAGCAGACACTGCAGTTCGGATTCATTACAATTGCACCTGCCTCCATGAAAATATCAAGAAGTCCTTCCTTAAGAGCCTGACGGTAAATTGTCTGACTTGCCGGAACAACAAGGAAACGGACCTTATCTGCAACTTTCTTTCCTTTGATAACTTCTGCTCCGACACGAAGATCTTCAATACGTCCATTATTACAGGAACCCAAAAATGCTTCATCAATCTTAATTCCACGCACTTCCTTTGCCGGACTTAAATTATCTACAAAATCAGGTTTTGCCACAACTGGTTCCACTTTAGAAAGATCGATTGTATACTCTCTGATATAATGTGCATCCGGATCACTGTGGAATACAGCTTTCGGCTCACGACCATGCTCTTTCAGGTATTCCATTGCTTTTTCATCTGCCTCGAAGATACCTGTCTTGGCTCCGGCTTCTACTGCCATATTGCAAAGTGCGATACGATCACTGATACTCAGTGTCTTTGCACCTTCTCCTGTGAACTCCATCACCTGATAGTTACATCCGTTCGCACCGACTGACCGATAATTGTCAGGATCAGGTCTCTTGCATAAACACCTTCCGGAAGTTCTCCGATCAGATTGAATTTCACTGATTCCGGAACAAGTACCCAGGACTGTCCTGTCACCATTCCATAAAGGAAGTCTGTACATCCGACACCTGTACCGAACGCTCCGAGTGCTCCGTAGGAACAAGTATGGCTGTCAGCTCCGAAGATCAGTTCTCCCGGACGGACATAGTTCTCCATCATAACCTGATGGCAGACACCCTTTCCTTCCCAGAAGTCAATCCCGTTCTCTTTTGCAAAATCTCTCATCTTCTTCTGAGATGCCGCTGTCTTCGGACTGTCTGATGGCACATTATGATCCACAATGAATACCAGTTTCTTCGGATCTGCAATACGAGGATTCTTTAATTTGTTATTATACATATCCACAGTAAGGTGTGTCGTTCCATCATTACTCATCATTCTGTCCAATGTTACTGTATGGATATCTCCCGGTTTTACGCTGTCCACACCGGCGGCAGCAGCGATGATCTTCTCTGCGATTGTCATTCCCATAGCTCTAGTCCTCCTTATTCAGTGAAGCGATCAGTCCACCCTGATTCAGAATATTCTGCATATACTCCGGCAGCTTTGTACAAGAATAAGTCTTTCCATTCGCCTCAGCTGTTCCGTCAGACATGCGAAGTTCCATTGTATCACCTGTCTTCACCTCATCCGGAAGCTCCTTACAGACAATCACCGGAAGTCCGATATTAATCGCATTTCTATAGAAGATTCTTGCAAATGATTTCGCAATGACAGCCTGTACTCCAAGTGCTTTGAGCACACCTGGTGCCTGCTCTCTGGAAGAACCACACCCAAAGTTCTCTCCTCCGACTACGAAATCTCCCGGTTTTACTTTCTTTGCGAATCCGGATCCAATGATTCAAATGTATGACTCTTCATCTCATCTAAGTTCGGCAGAAGCAGATACTGGGATGCGATGATCTGGTCTGTATCCAGATCATTATGAAATTTAAAAATTGTACCTTTTTCCATAATAATAATGTCCTTTCTGTTGTCCTGTGGATAAATTGTATCAATTTAACGTGATGAAGTCCATGAACTTTTTTAACAAATCTTCATCTTATTTTGCATTGATTTTCTATATTGTTTGGAATTCATTATACACTATCTTCAGAGTTCAATCATTACAAATCATACAATTATTTTCCGTTTGTCTCATTATTCCAACCATCTGGTTACCCAATTCCATGTAAAATCATTAAAAGTGCAAAAAACGAGACAAACCTGTTCACACTATTTGCAGGAGGGATTAGACTATGCCAAAACGAACACCTATTACCGGAGAGAAGAATCTGATCAGCAAAAGGCTCATTGAACTTCGTCGGCAACGCATATGTCACAGAGACTTTTAGCTTACAAACTCCAATTGCGCGGATATGATATGGACAAAAATGTAATTACAAGAATAGAAACAAACAAACGTTACGTTACAGACATAGAATTGAAAGCTCTAACTGAGATCTTCGACGTTTCTTATGAATATCTCATTGAGGGAAAAGACATCCTTGAACCTTAACGGATGATAGAAACGGAGGTGAAACTATGGCAAATATTCAACTTGCGGATAATCTACGGCGTTTGAGAAAGCAATATAACTACACACAGGCTCAGATCGGCGAAAAGCTGCATATCACTCATCAGGCTTATTCAAATTATGAAACCGGCGTACGTGAACCAAACCTTCAACTTCTTGCTGAACTATCCTGGATCTATCACACCTCTGTCGACTCGCTTATCACTCAGTACTGCAATGCAAAGAATCCATCATCAGTTGAAGTAAAAACTATTTCTGTATTAAAATTGAAAATAGTGAAAACGACATTCTTCTTACAAAAAATGAAGTGAATTATCTTTTGAAATACCGTTCTGCTGGTGAAGCTGACCGTAAACTCGCACATGAAGCTTTAGATTTTACTGAACATTGATTTCTATTTCAAAAAGAACTGAACCCATTGACATTAATCATCTGGGTTCAGTTCTTTTTATCTCTACTTTCTTCTATGCTGATATTGCATTTCCTGTATACAGCTGATAATACTTACCTTTCTCTTCAATCAACTGGTCGTGTGTACCTCTCTCGATGATTCTTCCCTGTTCCAAAACCATGATACAATCGGAATTACGTACCGTTGACAATCGGTGGGCAATCACGAATGTCGTACGGCCATGCATCAGCCGGTCCATACTTTCCTGGATAATACGCTCTGTGCGAGTATCAATTGAACTCGTTGCCTCATCCAGAATCAATACCGGTGGGTCTGCTACTGCCGCACGGGCAATCGCAAGAAGCTGTCGCTGTCCCTGACTTAAGTTTGCTCCATCTCCGGTGATCACCGTGTCATACCCTTCCGGAAGTCTGCGGATAAATCCATCTGCATTCGCCAGTTTTGCTGCCGCAACAATTTCTTCATCTGTTGCATCCAGCTTTCCAAAACGAATATTGTCTTTCACTGTACCAGTAAACAAATGTGTATCCTGCAATACGATTCCAAGAGAATGTCGAAGGTCTGCTTTCTTGATCTTGTTAATATTAATTCCGTCATAGCGGATCTTACCATCCTGAATATCGTAGAATCGATTGATCAGATTTGTAATTGTCGTCTTACCGGCTCCTGTTGAACCTACGAAAGCAATCTTCTGCCCCGGTTCTGCATATAGTTTCACATCATGAAGAACGATTTTGTCATCATTGTATCCGAAATCTACTCCGTCAAATACAACATTTCCTTTTAGCTCAACATAATCAACAGAACCGTCTGCCTGATGTGTATGTTCCATGCCCATCGGCCAGTACGTTTCTCACTTTCTGTCAGTTTTCCATTCTCTTCTTTTGCATTAACTAATGTAACATAACCTTCATCCACTTCCACTTTTTCATCCAGAAGTGTAAAGATACGCTCCGCACCTGCAAGTGCCATAACAATCGCATTCAGCTGCTGGCTCACCTGGTTGATCGGCATACTGAAGCTTTTATTAAATGTAAGGAAACTTGCCAGACCGCCCAATGTAAATCCACCGACATGGTTAAGAGCAAGTGCACCTCCAACGATCGCACACATTACATAACTGATATTTCCAATCTGCGCATTCATAGGGCCGAGGAAGTTCGCATAAGTATTTGCACGGTCTGCGCTCACAAACAGGTCCTCATTCAACTTTTTGAATTCTGTCTTACTTTCTTCTTCATGACAGAATACCTTCACAACCTTCTGGCCGTTCATCATTTCTTCAATATATCCGTTGACCTTACCAAGATTCTTCTGCTGCTCAAGGAAATATTTTCCACTCTGTCCGGCAGCTTTCTTTGTCCCCCAGATCATGATCGCAACCATAACCATCGTCACTGCTGTCAGTGGAATATTCAAGATCAGCATACTGATAAATACACTGACAATTGTGAATCCACTGTTGATAATCTGCGGAATACTCTGGCTCACCATCTGTCTGAGTGTATCAATGTCATTCGTGTAGATTGACATAATATCGCCATGTGCATGTGTGTCGAAATATTTGATTGGAAGTTTCTCCATGTGACTGAACAGATCATTTCTCATGTTCATCATCATTCCCTGTGTCACATTGATCATAATTCGGTTGTAAGCATACGTTGCCACGATTCCGACTCCATAAAAGCAGGCAACTTTTCCGATTGCATGTGCAAGTGGTGTAAAGTTCGGTGTATCACCGGACAACAAGAACGGTGTAATATATTTATCAATCAAATCTCTTGTGAACATCGTTCCCTGAACATTTGCAATAACTCCTACAAAAATAAGGATGAATACTATAATGCAATGAAATTTATAATCTCGAAAATATAATCCATCAGACGTTTCAGTAATTTTCCAGGATTTTCCACTCTATTCTTTGGTTTTCCCATTGGTCCGCGCATTATGCTTCACCTCCATTTTCATCAAAATCTCCGCCTCCCTGTGTCTGAGACTCATATACCTCGCGATAAATCTCATCTGACGCAAGCAGTTCATCATGTGTTCCGAATCCATGAATCTTTCCTTCATCCATCACAATAATACGGTCTGCATCCTGAACACTGGATACACGCTGTGCAATGATCAGCTTTGTTGTATCTGGAATTTCTTCACGGAATGCACGTCGGATCTTCGCATCTGTTGCAGTATCAACAGCACTTGTACTGTCATCAAGAATCAGGATCTTCGGCTTCTTTAGCAATGCTCTTGCAATACAGAGTCTCTGCTTCTGACCACCGGACACATTGTTTCCGCCCTGTTCAATATGCGTATTATATTTATCCGGGAAGCGCTCGATAAATTCATCTGCACAGGCCAGTTTACATGCCTGGATACACTCTTCATCTGTCGCTTCTTTATCTCCCCAACGGAGATTGTCTAAAATACTTCCTGTAAATAAGACATTTTTCTGAAGCACTACAGACACCTGATTACGAAGCACCTCAAGATCATATTCTTTTACATTTTTTCCACCAACCAGAATCTCTCCGTCCGTCACATCATACAGACGACTGATCAGATTGACCAGACTTGTCTTTGCACTTCCGGTTCCTCCGATAATTCCAATCGTTTCTCCGGAATGAATTTCCAGATTGATGTCTTTGAGTACCTTCTCTGCACTGTCTTTCTTATAAGAAAAGTCTACATTTTTAAATGTGATGCTTCCATCTGCGACTTCGTATACCGGATTCTCCGGATTGTGAATATCTGTTCTCTCTTCCAGCACTTCCGCGATACGACGCATACTTGCCATACTCATGGAAATCATAACGAAAACCATCGAAAGCATCATCAGACTCATAAGAATATTCATACAATAAGCAAGAAGACTCATCAGTTCCCCGGTTGTAAGAGAATCCACAACAATCATCTTCGCACCGAACCAGCTGATCAAAATGATACAGGTGTAAACTGTAAACATCATGATTGGCGCATTCCAGATAACATTCTTCTCTGCTTTTACAAAAATATCATAAATATTCTTACTTGCACGTTTGAATTTTGCTTGTCTCCTCGTCCTCTCGTACATACGCTTTGACAACACGGATTGCAGATACATTTTCCTGAACAGACTCATTCAATGCGTCATATTTTGGAAACGCCTGCTGAAAATATGCAGTTGCATGGCGGATAATAAAAAACAAAATAATTCCAAGAATCAAGACTGCCACAAGATAAATACTTGCCAGCCTTGCATTGATCGCAAATGCCATCACCATCGCACAGACCATACTTGCCGGTGCTCTCATCATCATGCGTAACATCATCTGATACGCATTCTGCACATTTGTTACATCTGTTGTCAGACGCGTTACCAGTCCTGCTGTACTGAAATGATCAATATTTGCAAACGAATATGTCTGAATCCGATCAAACATTGCATTTCTCAAATTCTTTGCGAAGCCTGTAGAAGCCTTTGCTCCATAACGTCCTCCTGCCATTCCGGCAAGAAGACCCAAAAATGCTGCTACGATCATGATTCCACCCACTTTGTAAATGTGATAGATATCACCCGTATTAACTCCTTTATCAATAATCGATGCCATTAAAAATGGGATCAATGTCTCAAATAGAACTTCAAGAATCATGAAAATCGGTGTCGCGATCGATGCTGCCTTATACTCTTTTACTTCTTTTAATAAAGTACGAATCATGAATTCTCTCCTCTCATTTTTCTTAGATTGAGATGGACCTTATGAGTCACTCTCAAAAATGCCTGTAATTCTTCTTCGGTAATTCCTTCTTCCAGTTCTGCGTCCATTCGCTTGAAAATCTCTCCAAGCTTTTCGTGGCTTTCGCGTCCTGCCTCTGTCAGCATAACCTTTTTCAGCCTTGCATCACTCGCGACCGAAGCACGATAGACAAGTCCTTTCTTCTCTAAAGCCTGAATGATATTCGTTACTCCCGAACGGCAGATTCCGAAATACTTCTCTATGTCTTTCTGATAAATCTCTGCATCCTGATGTTCATAGAGATAACGCAAAATCCATCCATGCATAAGGGTTCCTTCATCCAACCCTTCCGCTTTTACTCTCGCCTCAAGTAATTTTGAAATGGAACGATCCATTTTATGTACCTGTGGAGCGATATGAAAATGTTCTTCACACAAAATTGTAATCCTCCTTTCCATCTTCACATGCAGGAACTGTTTGTTAATGAACTGTTCATCAATGAACAGTTCCTGCGTAAACAAGTTTATCACATTGGTTTTTAATGTCAATAGAAAATATTGAGTTGTCTTCTATTTTTATTTTGCAAAAGAAAAGCTCACAGCTGATCGTCTACAACCAGCTGTGAGCTTTTTTACTCTAAGTTTCATAATATAAATCTATGTTCACATTCTATCTCTCAGCACATGATACAACTCTGCCTCTGTATAATACTGATAAGGATTTACATAAAGAAAAGTTAAGATTCCAAACGTACATGCTCCCAGCAAATGCCATCCGATAAAGGAAAGATCCAACACGAATGCATCCCATTTATTCCCCATCATTAATCGTTTGCTCTCCGCAAAAATCTCCTGTCTGCTCATCTCTGGATGATCGAGCAGAAGATACGGTACCATCGCATATTCATATCCTTTGATCACACCTGGAACAATAAATAATAGTGACCACAATGCAAGATAAATTGTTTTCAAAAACATCGTCATACGAATTGTCTTATTGCAATCTCTTACCATTCGGAAAATATCTTTCACATCCTGTCTTCCGTCTCTTCCATTTTTGAAAAATTTACAACAGCCGACAGTCATTGGATTCCATAGGAAATAGGCAATAGCCAGATATACAATAAATGAAATTACAACCACAACTGCTACAGTTGCTGCAATCCCCAACATTAGAATCGGATGAAAACCTTGTATCGAAGTTTCCACCTCACTATTCTTATTCTTTAGTGCATTATAAGAATACGTAAATCCATTTCCCAAAAGAAACGTATAAATCAATGCCGCAAGAACAGAATACCAATAATTCTGTTTCAACAGGAACTTTGCTCTTCCCTTTAATTCACTTCTTGTCCACAACATAAAAATCCCTCCTGATGTCATTCTGTTGATCGAACTAATTGCTACATAATCATTATAGCATATTCCATCTTCCAGAAATACCTCAAGAGGGATATTTTTCTTAATCTTTCGATATCTACATACCTTCCGGATACTCTACTCCTTCCGGTAGTGGATCCCAGTCATTCAATCCCAATGACTGTTTATATCTGGCACGATCCAATGTCAGTATTTCCACAGGCTCATTCAGATAATCCATGAGTTCTTTAATTCCTTCACGTGTCTTATTATTTACTTCGAAAATGCGTTCACATCCGGCATTCTTCATCCAAAGTCTCACCATATCAACATTCGCATAAGGTGAATCTACTTTCGTAATAACTCCGATCAACGGGCGTTGAATAAAGCATCTGCTCCCAGGTCCGAACAGATTGAACGGTTCGTCCGCAGCCTGCACCATAGCGATCACGTCTGCTTCAAATGAAAAACAGGCAAGTCCAACACTAAAATGCTTAGACTCTGCATACTCTCCCGGAGAGTCGATCGTGTCATCTTCTGTATTCGTATACTGTGTCTTCACATAATGCAGTTCTTCTCCCTTAAGAGCCTGCGTCAGTGAAGTCTTCCCCGCTTCACTTCTCCCCATTAAAAATATCTTTTTCATTCTGTTACGCCTCTGTTTTCTTAACTTCTATGAACCTCGCACACTGCAAAGCCAAGTCTTTCATCAAAAAATCGAACTACATCCTCCACAGCTGTCTGCACCTGTGTCAATCCGCCAGTCAGAATCAGTGTTCCGCAGAATCTATCCATAAAACCAATCTCGACATCTGCACTCTTGAATGCTACATCTGCAGCAACTACAACTGCTTCCCACGGTGTAAAACGCAGAAGTCCAATAGACTCTCCTGTGTGATTCTCACCTTCATGAGTTCCGATATGTAATCCTAGATTCTGATAAATAACCTCATCTGATCTGCTAATAATATGCGCCATGCAGACTTCCTTCCCCGGCACGCGCACACGAGTCATACGAAGCTTCTTTCCTTTCAGATTCTCATAGTCATCATGAAACAGACGCTCCATAAGCTCTTCTCTCGTTATACGTTCCCGTTTCATAAATGCACTTCCTATCGTTTTGTAATATCACAGACTACATAACCAAGAGAATCTCTGAAATAATCTACAACTTCTGTCAGTGCAGAAGTTACATCAGAGATCTCTCCTGTAATGATCAGTGTTCCTGTAAAGCGGTCTGCGAATCCAAGATAAACATTACCGCTTTTCACTGCAATATCAGATGCGATAACTGCTGACTCTGGTGGAGTCATATTCATAATTCCAATTGCAGAAGAACGATAATCCAGATGTGGATTCAATCCAAGTTTCTGATAAATAATCGGAGCCGGACCTCCCATTACATGTGCAAATGTAATCTCCTTACCTGCAACTGTTTCCTGTACAATTCTAATCTGTTCTCCGTGATCATTCGCCATCTGTCAGTTCCTCTCTTTCACATAGATTCTGTAATTCTCATTCATACAATCCTGTATGTTAATCCACTAACATTCTCTGTTCACAGCCAGTCTCGTTACTGTTCACACGATGTGACCAACAACCCAGTCTCAGCCATAAACTCTCTTACTATAAATAATACTATCTATATGCCTTTCTGTCAAGGAGATTCCAATAAATCTCAACACACTTCAATCAAGAATCAACAAAATCCAACTGTTTCATTTGCGAAAACAACAGAAACGCAAGCTTTTTATTTTCATACATAAGTAAAAAGAAAAGTTTTCACCTGCAATACACCAGCTCACTTTGTGTAATTTCTGCAAATGAAAAACTTCCCTTTATTTTAACTATTAACTTCTAGCAATTCATACTTCTTCCGCAATCTCTCTCGCTACAAATACACCACTTGCTGATGCGTGGGACAACGAATGTGTCACTCCACTTCCGTCTCCGATCACATACAGGCCCTTGTGTTTTGTTTCAAGATGTTCATCCAGTTTCACTTCCATATTGTAGAACTTAACTTCTACACCGTAGAGCAGTGTATCATCATTTGCTGTTCCAGGTGCGATCTTATCCAAAGCGTAGATCATCTCAATGATTCCATCAAGAATACGTTTCGGCAATACAAGACTTAAGTCTCCCGGTTCTGCGGAAAGTGTCGGTGTCAGAAAACTCTCTGCAATACGTGCCGGTGTACTTCTTCTTCCTCGAATCAGATCACCAAAACGCTGTACAAGAACACCACCGCCAAGCATATTAGACAGGCGCGCAATACTTTCACCATATCCGTTACTGTCTTTGAACGGCTCTGAGAAATGTTTCTCAACAAGAAGCGCAAAGTTTGTATTCTCTGTCTGCTTTGCCGGATCTTCATAGCTATGTCCATTTACTGTAACGATTCCGTTTGTATTCTCATTTACAACGATTCCATTCGGATTCATACAGAATGTTCTGACTTTATCTTCAAACTTCTCTGTTCTGTAGACAATCTTGCTTTCATACAGTTCATCTGTAAGATGTGAGAAAATAACTGCTGGAAGTTCCACACGGACTCCGATATCTACACGGTTGGATTTTGTTGTGATATCGAGATTTTCACATACTTTTTCCATCCATTTACTTCCGCTTCTTCCCACAGAAACGATACATTTCTTACATTCATCTACACCATCTTTTGTAATCACGCGATATCCGCCGTCAATCGTTTCCACATCATCTACATGACAGTTAAAACGGAACTCTACAGTATCTTTCAACTTTGCATAGAGATTCTCAAGAACAACATAGTTGATATCTGTTCCAAGATGACGAACAGATGCATCCAAAAGATTCAGCTTATTCTGCATACAGAGTTTCTTAATATGTGTTCCTGATGTGGAATACATTTTTGTACCCTCACCACCGAATTTCACATTGATCTCATCTACGTAATTCATTAAATCGATTGCTGTCTCTTTACCGATATACTCATACAATGTTCCACCAAAATTATTTGTGATATTGTATTTTCCATCTGAAAATGCTCCTGCTCCACCGAATCCACTCATAATCGCGCATGTCTTGCAGTTCACGCAGCTCTTAATCTTCTTTCCATCGATCGGGCATTTTCTCTTCTCCAGTGGATTGCCGGCTTCAAATACCGCCACCTTCAATTCCGGTGCTTTCTCTGCCAGCTCATAAGCTGCAAAGATTCCCCCCAGGTCCTGCACCGATAATAATTACATCATAATTGCTCATATATTTTTCTCCTTTCAATTACTTTCTTTCCATCTTTTAGTTACATTACTCTTCATCTCTTAATTTCAGAATTCCGATAATAAGAATCTTTATATCATCAAAAATATAATCAAATGCACCTGCCTGACACATGTTTATGAGGACCATTCCAACAGGAACGGCAAGTATCATCCAGATCACACCACCAATTCGATATCCAATATAAATTAAAAGTAATGTAACCAGTGGATTCAGACCAACACTGTCTCCGACAAGTTTCGGCTGAATCAACTGTCTGACGATCTGTGTGATTGCGTAAATCACAACAAGTACCACAGCACGCTTATAATCTCCCATAAAGACCGCATATATCGCCCACGGAATCATCGCAGTTCCTGTTCCAAAAAATGGTAGGAAATCTAGAAATGCGATCAAAAATGCAGACAATACAAAGTAATGGACTTTCAAAAATCCAAGTCCTACAGCCAAAATCAGAAATACAATTCCCATGATCTTAAACTGTGCTTTGAAATATCCACCAACCGCATATTTCAGGTTATCTATCACCATAATCATTCGTTCAGTTACTGACTTTGGCGCAATCTGTTTGACCCAGGTCACAACTTCTTCTCGCTCTGAGATAAAGAAATAGGAAGACATAACCGCAACGATTGTTGATACCAGATAACTCGGCACACGCTTTGCGATATTTCCTGCGGCACTTACTGTTGGCTCACTGATTTTTGACATCAGACTTCCCATCGTGTCATCCAGATTCGCAACAGTTGTCGTCCATCCATTCTGGATTCCATCCGGCAGTTTGCTAAAAATTCCGGACATAGAAATTCCAATTTGATGAAGTCCTTTTTCGAGCTGCACATACATTTCCGGAAAGTCTTTGATCAGACTGCTGACTTCTGAAACCAGCCAACTGACAGCAAAGTAACCCAGCGTCCCCATCAACGCCAGGACTCCGATAATGATCAATGCAGATCCTAATTTTTTCCTGATCTTCAGACGTTTTTCTAACCAGTTAACAACCGGTGTGGCGATGGATGCAATGATCCATCCAACCACAAACGGCATGAGAAATCCAAGTAATTTCCATCCGATCAGTACAAATCCAACTGTTGCTGCTATGCTGAAAAGCAAGCTTACGGCAACTTGCCAGTATGGACGCTTATTTGTCATCCTCTGCCCCCTCGTCATTTCCATATCCGAGATATTCTGTCTCAATCAATTTCCAAATCTCATCTCTTCCCTGTTTTGTCTGGATGAGAATGGAATTACTTTTGTTCCAGGAACAAGCTGCAGACCTGTCTTCAGCATTTTAATATGCTTCTGTACCTGACTGCGTTTGATCTTATCAAGCTTTGTTGCGATAATGATTGGCTGATATCCCTGATCCAGGATCCACTGATACATCATTTTATCATTCGCAGACGGATCGTGACGGATATCGATCAAAAGAAATACCGCCTTAAGCTGCTTGGATGTATGCAGATAACGCTCAATCAGTTTTCCCCACTGAATCTTTTCCTGCTCGGAAACCTTTGCGTATCCATATCCCGGAAGGTCGACCAGATACATTTCCTCATTAATCGTATAGAAATTGATTGTCTGTGTCTTTCCCGGTGTTGCTGAAATTCTTGCATAAGACTTACGGTTCATCAGTGCATTGATCAGTGATGATTTTCCTACATTTGATTTTCCTGCAAATGCAATCTCAGGCTTATCATTTTCCGGAAGAACACTTGTGATTCCACAAACCGTTTCCAGATTTATATTTTTAATGACCATGTCGTTTACTCCTCCTTTCTTTCTATTCTATTGCAATATGCTCTCAGAAGCAATCTTTTTATCTTGTCAGTGATTTCTTTAAGACTTCTTCCATTGTCTCAACCGGAATGATTTCCAATCCTTTTGTAATTTCAGAAGAAGTTCTTCCACATCTGCTGTGTTCTCTTTTGGAATAAGCACGGTCTGTATTCCGGCATTCTTAGCAGCAAGAAGTTTTTCTTTCAATCCTCCAATTGGAAGCACACGACCTCTCAAGGTGATTTCTCCTGTCATTGCAAGATCTGCGCGAACTTTCTTGCCTGTCACAGCAGAAAGCATTGCTGTCGCCATTGTGATTCCGGCTGATGGTCCGTCTTTCGGAACTGCACCTTCCGGAATGTGCACATGAATATCATGCTTCTCGAAGAAATCTTCTGCGATTGCATATTTTTTGCTTACAGATCGAATATAACTGATTCCGGCACGGGCGGACTCTTTCATTACATCTCCAAGCTGTCCTGTCAGCATGATTTCTCCCTTGCCCGGCATTACGTTTACCTCAATCTGAAGCGTATCTCCTCCGACGCTTGTCCATGCAAGTCCACGTACGATACCGACCTCCGGTGCTGCATTTGCCATCTGATAAGAATATTTCTCTTTTCCAAGGAATTTATGAAGATTTCTATCTGTCACAGTAATCTTCTCTTTCTCGGTTGTAAGAAGCTCTTTCGCCGCCTTACGGCAAATATTTCCGATTTCACGTTCTAACTGACGAACACCTGCTTCTTTCGTATAGTTATGTGCGATTTTCCAAATTGCTTTCTTGCTAAAGCTGAGCTGTTCGGCTGTAATCCCATGCTTTTCCAGCTGCTTTGGAATCAGATGTTCTATTGCAATATGAAGTTTCTCGTTTTCTGTATAACTTGTAATCTCGATGATCTCCATTCTGTCCAGGAGTGGTCTTGGAATCGTCTGTAAGGTATTCGCTGTTGTAATAAATGTAACCTCTGACAGATCGAGCGGCACTTCCAGATAATGGTCACGGAACTTGCTGTTCTGCTCACTATCCAGTACTTCAAGAAGTGCAGAGAACGTATCCCCTTTATAGTCTGTACTTACTTTGTCAATCTCATCCAGAAGGAGTACCGGATTCTTCACACCTGCTGTACGGATTCCATTTGCAATTCTTCCAGCATTGCCCCTACATAAGTCTTGCGGTGACCGCGAATCTCAGCTTCGTCACGTACTCCTCCTAAAGAAATGCGCACAAACGGTTTCTTAAGAGAACGAGCCAAAGACTTCGCAATAGAAGTTTTACCTGTTCCCGGAGGTCCCACCAGACAAAGGATCGGGCTTTCCCCCTTCTGTGTCAGTGTTCTGACAGCCAGGAATTCCAGGATTCTTTCTTTCACCTGTTCCAATCCATAATGATCTGCCTCTAAAACCTCTTTTGCATAGTTGATATCTGTATTATCTTCGGCACGTTTATTCCACGGCATCTCCAGGATTGTCTCAATATAAGTACGGATCACTCCATTTTCTGCCTGAGAACCGATCGTGTTCTTAAACCGTCCAATTTCCTTATGAAGCTTTTCTTTTACCTCTTCTGGTGCATCTAATTTGCTACATGCTTCTTCGAACTCATCTGCATCTGAAAATGTAGTATCCTCACCTAATTCCTCGCGAATCACCTTCAGCTGTTCTCTTAAAAGATATTCTTTTTGATGCTTATCTACTTTATTTTTTACTTTCCTTTGGAGTTCTTCTTTGATCTCCATGATCTGCATCTCATTCACAAGCTTCAATGATAATTTCTCATATCTACTCCAGAAATCCAGTTCTTCCAAAAGTTCCTGCTGATCCTTGTACTTCAATGGAATATTCGCAGCCACTTCATTTACCAGACGTTTTAAATCAGTAATATCGAGAAATTCTGCAACAGATTCTTTGGAAATCTTTCCATTCTTTGCTGCATATTCTGTAATAATCTCCTTCAATCCGCGCATCATGCTTCCGCATTCAGATCATCCGGAATCGTGATCTCCTGTTCTTCCAGAACTTCTACTTCTGCACGAAGATAAGGATCTGTCTCTTCAATTTTCTTAAGAACCGCACGGTTCTTTCCTTCCACGAGAACCCTTACAACTTTCTTTGACAGCTTGATCAGCTGCTTCACAGATGCAACTGTTCCAATCTCATAGACATCGTCCTGTCCGGGGTTCTCTGTCTCTATTGATTTCTGGGCAACCAGAAATATCTCCTGCTCTTCAACCATTGCCTGTTGAATTGCAGCGATGGAGCGTTCTCTGCTCACATCAAAATGAACGATCATCTCCGGCATGATTGTTAATCCTCTTAAGGCAACCATAGGGAGACTTCTTGTCTCGTTGTCCAATTCAATTCCTCCTCGTTAGAAAAGGCGGGTAGATGGATATCCCATCACTCCCGCCTCGTTTTATACTCCGCAACTGTTTGCAGGATTCCTGTATCCAGTTACTATTTGCTCTCAGATGTCAGGAATGATTTTCTATCCTCACCATCACGAGTATACTTTGGTTCTTCCAATCCAAGAACCGCTTCCTTCGTAATGCGGCATTCCTTGATTGTCTTATCTGACGGTACTGTAAACATCGTATCCATCATGATATTCTCCATGATCGCACGGAGACCTCTCGCACCCGTCTTACGCTTCAATGTTGTCTCTGCTATTTCTAACAGAGCATCTTTATCAAATTCAAGCTTCACGCCATCCAGCTCCAGAAGCTTCTGATACTGTTTTACGATCGCACTTTTTGGCTCTGTAAGAATGCGGATCAATGCATCCTTATCCAGAAGATCCAATGATACTGTCACCGGAAGTCTTCCGACCAGCTCAGGAATCAAACCAAACTTTACAAGATCCTGTGGAAGTGCTTCCTGAAGAAGTACATCCATATCGTACTCATGTTTTGATGCGATCTCTGCATTGAATCCGATTGATTTTCTATCGATTCTCGTCTCAATGATCTTATCGATTCCTTCAAAAGCACCACCACAGATAAACAAGATGTTCGTTGTATCAATCTGGATCAACTCCTGATGTGGATGCTTTCTTCCGCCCTGCGGTGGAACAGACGCAACTGTTCCTTTCGATGATTTCAGAAGTGCCTGCTGAACACCTTCTCCGGAAACATCTCGTGTGATGGATGGATTTTCTGATTTTCTTGTGATCTTATCAATCTCATCAATGTAAATGATTCCGTGTTCTGCACGCTCGATGTCTCCGTCTGCTGCCTGAATCACCTTAAGGAGAATATTTTCAACGTCCTCTCCTACATATCCGGCCTCTGTCAGTGCTGTGGCATCTGCGATTGCAAATGGAACATTCAGCACTTTCGCAAGTGTCTGTGCCAGAAGTGTCTTACCACATCCTGTTGGTCCAAGCATCAGGATGTTACTCTTCTGAAGTTCTACTCCAAGATCCTGTTCTGCCAGAATTCTCTTATAATGATTGTAAACTGCAACAGAAAGAACTTTCTTCGCCTCATCCTGTCCAATCACATATTCGTCCAGAAAAGCTTTCATCTCTTCCGGTGTCAGGAGATTAATATCGTCAAGTGCAGCTCTGTCATTAAAATCTAATTCTTCCTCAATAATCTCGGTACAAATAGCAACACAGTCATCACAGATATAGGTTCCGTTCGGTCCTGCGATCATCTTACGAACCTGGGACTGTGTCTTATTACAAAACGAGCATCTTACGATATCCTCAGTCTTTTTTCCTGCCATATTCTGTCACCTCAATAACCAATTAATGGTTTACTATTACTTCGTCGATCAGACCGTACTCTTTCGCCTCTTCTGCAGACATGAAATTGTCACGCTCTGTATCCTGCTGGATCACTTCCAGCGGCTTTCCTGTATTTGCTGCCAGGATCTCATTCAATTTCTTCTTTGTACGAAGAATATGTTCTGCTGCAATCTGAATCTCTGTTGCCTGTCCCTGTGCACCACCGGATGGCTGATGAATCATGATTTCAGCGTTTGGAAGGGCAAATCTCTTTCCTTTCTTTCCACCGGAAAGCAGGAATGCGCCCATGCTGGCTGCCATACCGATACATACTGTTGAAACATCACACTTGATATACTGCATTGTATCGTAGATTGCCAAACCTGCTGTTACAGATCCTCCCGGGCTGTTAATATACAGCTGGATATCCTTATCCGGATCGTCTGCCTCCAAGAACAGAAGCTGTGCAACGATCACGCTTGCTGACACATCATTTACTTCTTCTCCGAGGAAAATGATACGCTCCTTTAAAAGTCTTGAATAAATATCATAGGAACGCTCTCCGCGGCTTGTCTGCTCAATGACATAAGGTACTAAACTCATATACTATCCTTCCTTTTCTATATGATTGTCGCTAAAGAGAAAAGGCACACCTGATATACAGGCGCACCCTCTCAAGAAATCCAATAAATGATTAGCCTTCTACAGATGCATCAACGATCAGAGTAACTGCATCCTGTACTGCAATATCCTCTTTCATCTGCTTCTTCTCGTTCTCACCCATGAACTCTTTCAGCTTCTCAACTTCCATCTTGTAAGACTCAGCCATCTTAGCTAACTCTTCATCAAGACGCTCATCAGATACTTCAATATTCTCTGCTGCTACGATTGCTTCAAGAACAAGTCTTGTTCTGATTCTCTTCTCAGCCTGTGGCTTAAGCTCTTCCATCATCTTCTCTTCTGAGAGACCTGTGAACTGGAAGTACTGCTCTACGCTGAGTCCCTGCTGCATAATGCGGCGTGCAAAATCATCAGCCATCTGCTTAGCCTGAAGGTCAACCATTGGTTCCGGAAGATCGATCTCTGCATTAGCAACTGCCTGCTCTACAGCCTGATCTTCTTTCTTAGCCTTTCCTTCGTTCTCTTTACGCTCTTTGATCTGAGCCTTTACTTCTGCTCTGTAAGCATCAAGTGTCTCAGCCTTCTCGGAAACGTCAGATGCGAACTCATCATCTACTTCCGGAAGCTCTTTGGCTCTGATTGCATGTACTGTACATTTGAATACAGCTTCTTTACCCTTCAGATCTTCTGAGTGATAATCTTCTGGGAATGTAACCTTAACTTCTACTTCTTTCTCAAGTTCAGCTCCGATCAGCTGCTCCTCAAATCCCGGAATAAAAGATCCGGATCCGATTGTCAGCGGATAGTTCTCACCTTTTCCGCCTTCGAATGCAACACCATCAACGAATCCTTCAAAATCAAGTGTGACATCATCTTTATCTGCTACAGCTCTGTCTGTAACCTCAACGATTCTTGCGTGCTGTTCACGAACTTTCTCAATTTCCTCGTCAACTTCCTTCTGTGTTACTCTTGTAGAGTATTTGTCAACTTTAAGTCCTTTGTACTCTCCAAGTTTAACTTCCGGTTTAACTGCAACTTCTGCTGTGAAGATGAATGGTTTTCCCTTCTCAAGCTGAACGATATCAATTGTCGGCTGGGAAGCAATCTCAAGTTCACTCTCATCATATGCTTTTGCATATGCTTCAGAGATCATGCGGTTTGCTGCCTCATCATAAAATACTTCCGGTCCGTACATCTTCTCGATCATCTGACGCGGAACTTTCCTTTACGGAATCCTGGAAGGCTGATTTTGCTGCGCTCTTTTAAGTAAGCTGCCTGCAGTGCCTTCTCTACTTCTTCAGCTGAAACTTCGATTGTCAGCTTTGCCATATTATGCTCTAATTTTTCTACCTGTAAACTCATTTTCTTCCTCCTTGTTTATAAGCAAATTCTTTACTTATCGAACGAATTAATTTCTTAAAAGTATACATTCGCAGTCATTGAAACAGTATAGCATATAAAGTCTCATATTTCCAGTGTTTTTTCCACTTTCCTATATCTTTTACATGTTTTTTTACATTTTTCTGACTACTTTTTCTAATTTTATTCCTTATATACAATAGATTCTGCTATTTCAGAAGCTTTCTCATTGCCAAAAAGCTGACGGATCAGTTCCAACGCGAATGGTATCGCTGTTCCCACACCACGGCTTGTTGTGATATTTCCATCTGTAACAAATGAACAGAACTTTGCTTCTTTACAATTCAGCTGTTCTTCCATCCCCGGATAACAGCATGCTGCTTTCTCCTTCAACAGTCCCAGTGCTCCAAGTACTGTCGGAGCAGCACAGATTGCTGCAATTTCCCTTCCATTTTCGTTGAATTCACAAAGCAGATCTGCCAATCCTTTATGCGCTTTCAGATGCAATGTTCCCGGCATACCTCCCGGAAGTACAAGAAGTTCTGCGTCATCAAAAAAATGCTTTCTCAAACAATTCATCCGCTTCCACCTGTATTCCATGTGCTCCGTCAATCTGCAGTTTTCCCATAACAGAAACTGTCTCTACAACCGCTCCTGCTCTTCTTAACAGATCCACTACAGTTAAACCTTCTACTTCTTCAAAACCGTCTCTAAAATACAACTACTTTTTCATCCAATGCTTCCTCGCTTTCTGATGATATCTCAACAACGATTTTATTTTACTGCGTAGATAAGTTGTTCGTCAAGTCAAGATAGTACTCATCTCACCATTGCCTTTTTATATTTCACGTATTATGATGTAAGTGTCAAAAGTATAAATTGCGTTTGTGCTCGCACAAATAAGCAATTTATACTTATTGACACGCCGAACACCGAAAACGAAATAAAATGGTGTGAACACGCCATTTTATGGGAGTTTGAGGTGTTCGAGGATTGCGGGAATTGCATAGCAATGGAGCAATCCGGTTACATCAGTGAGTGGCAAAATTTACTTTTTGACACTCACATCATATCTTTCTTTTCAGAAAAGCAAAAAACTCGGTTTTACATATTGTTCTGTAAAAATATGGAAAATTTCACTTCCATGGTCAGTTGAAGTTCCATAATCAAAAATGACCAACTTGCAATCTCTTTCATCTGGTTCTTTCATGCCTGTCATGATTTCTCCGGCATAAACCAGTTTTTTGCCATTTTTTTCCAATTCTCCCGTATCAGGATAACAGTTCCACTCTTTATCCCATACTACCTGGTATGTATGGATATCTTCGCTGCTTTCTATGGACTGATACATTGCATTTGCATCCGGATCTCCAGTTTTCCATTTTTCAAATATCTTCTGAAAATTGCCATCAGGCACGGAATTACCAAAATTTTCTGTATTTCCCGCCTTTACCTCTTCTACCAGACTTTCAGCTGCCAGAACTGCGCGATTAAGATCCCGTCCGTTTTTGCTAAGACGATCTGCCTGCACAAAAGCAGACAGACACATTGCCACACAAAGCATAAAAAATCCTGCAGCTATCACCATTTCCATTAAAAACGGTCCGGAACCAGACCTCTATTTCTGCTCATTGGCATCCTTTCCTCCGCTTCTTAATGAAAGTTTTAAGCCGCTGCGCCTTCGCCTAATGTCTGCAGTGTGATGGTATTTTTCTCTTTTTTCCATAGAAAGGCCGGCGCATTCCAGTATCTCAAGGCCGTCATCCAGACCCAGACCGCTGTTCTCATCTGTAAACAGTTCCCAGATGTTGCCGTCTTTCCAGTAGATCCAGGTGTGGTATTTTTCTTCCCCAACCTGCTGTTTTAGCTGTAAAACGGAAGTACCGTCTACTTCTATTATATCCACACTGTTTTCTTTATCACTCTGACGTATTTTATTCGCTATATAGCTTATTGCAGTGGTGCCTGAAAATTGGCATCACTTCGGTTTATGATATTCATACACCCTGCTTCCCATAAGAACAGAAAAAAGGGCGCATAAAACGAATACAAGAAACAGAAGCATGGTAAAAAGACCGCTTATGGCCGATCCCTTTGTCTGTGTCTTTTCTTTCATTTTACAGCGTCCTCCTGTTCTGCCAGGATCACAGTGATCTCCGGCATGATATTGGAAGCAAATCCGTCATAAAACACATTGTATTTATCATGGTCGATCTGGACCCCGTAATTTTCTTCCAGATATTCCACACTTGGCGGATATCTTCCTTCAATGGCATAACACTGTACGCAGCCCCTTGCAATGGCTTTACGCAGTGTCTCCTGCTTCTTTCACCAGTTCTGTTTAAAAAACCCAGAGAACCAGTTCCAAAAGCCACAACTGCTGCTAAAAGCAGCAAAAAGGATAACAGAAGCCCTCTAAGCTCCCCTTTA
>ENA-OQCX01000325-OQCX01000325.1-human-gut-metagenome-genome-assembly--contig:-NODE-325-length-25009-cov-1.740133_pt1 | contig 25009 bp, 26 predicted proteins | sample MGYA00242762_ERZ504587 | MGnify/ENA primary metagenome ERZ504587 (study PRJEB26092, sample SAMD00036337) | human gut metagenome | host: Homo sapiens | study: EMG produced TPA metagenomics assembly of... | reverse complement strand
GTGTAATACAGGACCATTGACACAAGCCATTCTGAAAGAACAAAAGAAAAGTGCATGACTGGTAGCCAATCCCAAAGGGTATGTGATTGTGGTTATCAAAAGAAAAAAAATCTAATTAAAGTATTGTTAGAAAAATAGTATGGCCAATTATTTTTAATTTTGTTTTTTTAACAAACAAAAATGCGTATGAAATATTTATCATTAATAGCTATTTTTTCTTTTGTATGCTTTACTGGATGCGGAATTTCTGATGATGCAAGAACTCCGAGCAATGACGAATCTGCGACTTACTATCTATGCAAGTATTGGTGGCATGCCGAATATGTTGATGTACATAACACAAGATATATTCAGGAACTTGATTTTCACAAGGACGGAACAGGAGTAGAAATAATAGGCAAACATCAGCAAGCGAATGGTAATTCCACAAGGAGGAATATCATTTCAAATGGAACTGGGGAAGTTCTCATAAAACAATTTCTGTCCAATATGATGAAGGCAATGCTGTATTCATGGATAATGTGTTTATAGCAGATAGAAAGTTTTCTTATAAGATGATGGGCGAAGAATATTTTTTTGACGGATTTAATAAAAGTTATAATTAAGATATTAAGCGAGTTTACTGTCATATCAGTAACTCGCTTAATATCATTTTTCTCCTGTTTTTGATAATATTCATAATACCTCTTGTAGTTGTTCCTTTCCTTAGCTTCATCCACCCATAGGTAACATTTAGAGTATAACAAATTAGTCTTTCTCTTCATTGTATGGATAAAATTCAACATATTCTTTAGACATAAGTGGATCGTTCAGTTCTCCTGTTCTATCGTAGAATGAAAAGATTGTTTTATCCAGTTCTTTAATATCCCAATAATGACTACCACCAAAGTATAATGTGCTAAAGTTAGGAGTGTAGAAAGACCATCTTCCACGAATCTCACCTTCTTTTTTGTTCCCATCTTTATCAATCTCTACATTGGTTCGTGTATATGTTCCGTCTTTATCGAAATTCCAAATAGATTCCCGAGAGCTTCCGTCTTCATACTCTTTTTTCCCACCAGTCCAAGTTATATCACATATTAGTGCGATTATGCTTTCTTCTCCACTGTTATAATATCCTTGTTTCTCAACACAACAGGAAAGAAACACCATTTGTACAATTACTGCAAAAAAAAACGATTATTCTTTTTCATAATTATCATATTAAACCATGCAAATATAGAAAATCTTTTGTAGTATTGATACTTTATAAATGGCACTTTTACTATATTTGTACAAAAAAGAATAGAACAAATAAAAGTAAATACAGAATTGTAAAATTTTATAATCGTGAAAACTCAAAAATTAGAAATACTGATATTATTCCTCTGTATATTCGGTTTTATAGGCTGTGACAACAAAGATGAAGAGGGTGAGAAAGTGACAAACTACAAGGAATATACTCTGACCATTGCATCGAAGAAGATACCGGTGTTTGTCGGTCAGACAGATTTAATTATTTATCTGATGTATATGCCGTAAAGAAAGAAAATGTCCAAGAATGGGAAAGCCTTGGATTCATTGGTGGATTTGAGTTTGAAAAAGGATATGAATATAAGATAAAAATCAGTGAAACAAGTTATTTGGATTATAGCATGGAAAATTCCGCATGGACGGAATATGAAACTAACTTGAAATAATATCCAAAAATAAAAAAAGATTCAGAAAATTTGCCTTTACATTTAATCCCTGAATCATACTATAAGAATATACAGTTTCCTAAATACAGATATGTAGTAGATGCAGATAACAATCAAAAACTTATTGAAGAAGAATTGGAGAAAAAATCTCTTATTCCTTTGGATTTTCACTATATGTTTTGGCGGAGCGAAGACAAGTTCCTAAGATGTATTGCAATAAAAGATGATAATAATACCCTGGAACCGTGTATTATAAAAAGCGAAAACAAAGACCTAAAAGAAATGCCAGAATCTTACAAATTACTTCCGCCAAAAGAAAACGTAAAAGGTTTCATGGAATGGACGTTTTTAAATGAAGATGGGAATGACACCAATTACCCTTCATTTGATGTATTTTTGGGCCGTTCTACTAAAATGGCTTATCTTTATAAAGACCTTTCTAAATACTACAAAAATAAATATCCGCAAGCCGGAGTAAAAACAGTTGTAGTTTCTTATATTATTGCTATCAACTAAAATAAACCTCCGGCGAGATAATTCTTTGGAGCTTCGTACATATATGTATACATGATTTCGGAAAATACACGTAAATACAGAACTGGAAAATTATGCAGATATGGATATAGGCCTTTTACTTATAATACTCATTTTTCTTGCTTTGATATACGCCGTGCTATATAGCATTGTACGCACAAAAAGCACATAAGGAAGCAGAATATTATATACCTTGATTGTTTTATTACTTCCTGTTATTGGAATTTTCAATATATTATTTAATTCGTTAAATAGTATGGAAAGATTTATCTATCTGATAATCAATCTATCAATGTGGATTATTGTGGTATGGGCCATTGTACCTATCATTATCGATGATATTACCATTGATTCAATAATAGCTCGTTTAGGTTTGGGCTCTGCTTGCATCGCTAATTTGTTTCAGAAGAAAAAGAATATCAATATATCACTCTTTATTGTATCAATAGTGTTAATTATTGCTGCTACTATTATAAAAATATATTAATATGAGAACTGAAAAATTAAATATAAAAAAACGTATGAAAAGAATGAATCTGACCGCTTTTTTGTTAGGTGGTGTCTGTTTGTTATGCCAACCACTCCAAGCCCAGCAGAGCATTGATGCTTGTGACGGTCGTACTTACAAAGTAGGCGACACGCTCCGTATTGGTGAACCATTGCCATCGGGCTATCTATTTGTTAAGCAACTAAACGCCAACAATCAATTTGACAAGCTGGATCCGAAAAACTCAACCGGACGGATTGCCATCATTACCGACATACCTGCTTACCAGCCAGAACTCTATCAACAGTTCGGTATTTACCAACAACCGGAAACGCCTCAAATAGTCTTTGCCGAACAAGGCGATTTCAAGATTGGCGTATATCTAAACATGGCTTTAAGTAAAGGAAACATCATGTCCGGACATCATGTTTCCTGTATGAATGGAGCTGTTGACCTTACTCCGGCTGTCTTGTTCGTCTATGCACATAAACTTTACGGTAAACCTATCGACACAGCATCAGTCGAAACCTATGCTTCTCTCCGTGCCCCCCAACAGTATACAGAAGCAGCCAATGACCCGTTTGCACTGGAAGAACTCCGTACAACATACCGAAAAGAATTGGAACAAGCTGTGGCAAATGCAGATTTCAATAGGGTATTCCGCATCAAATGTTTATCGGAACTCCAAATATATGACATCAATCAACAGCGTTTTCCGCTTTCGGGCTTAACGTGTATCGATGTGAAAACCAAGCAGAATAGGGAATTGTCCCAACAAGGTTATTGCTTATGGGGAACTTGTGCCTTTCATTTCACTAATGCTCTGTCATTTGCTACCCTGCCTTGCGATAAATCCATTGCACAAGGCATCTATACTATGCGTAAAATGACATCGGCAACCTTGTCTCCAACAGCTACCCTATATGTATATGTGCGTATTCTCCAACAGCGATATCACTTCCCGATAAACGTACCATGGTGATGCGTTCCGAAACATCATTCGATTATGAGTGGTCAACACTCCGTAAAGCATACGATCAAAAAGCTTTAAACTTGGAGATTGTACAAACAGACGGTTATTACAACGCCTTCCCTCATAACACACAAGAAGTGACATACAATTACCTTGGTACGCAAACAATGCCTAAAAAGTAGTACAATGAGCAATATGCAGACAAAAACTATTAAGGAACATGGCATATTATAATAACAGTTTTTATTTTTATATTCAATAAACTTCTAAAGCAAGGAGCAGTAAAAGAAGAAAAGACATTTCGGAAATTTGATTGTAATAAATGAGCTATGCTTCCGGTGGGGTAACTCGCTGGGGGCTTCTTACATTTTCTGTTTTCCCGATCAATTTTATAAAACTGCTGTCATAGTTTGTATTTCGAAAAAGATGTTATATTTGCAAATGAAAGAATTATTTGGCAGCATAGCAACGTTAAACGCTAAAATATGTACTGTTGCTAAATCGTTATTTCTATTTCTCAAATAATTCGCTAAAAGTCTATTCATCAATCGGTTAAGTCAAACTGATAAAAAACTGAGATAGATTAAATCAAGCCCTTGTGCTGTATTTCCCTATTTGTCGCTTGTTTGATGTGTCACCTACGAGTGGATACAATCAAGGACAAGAACAACTACAAACGGTATTATGAATATTTTCATGAAATAGATGAATAAAAAAACAAAGAGTAGTAATTCCAGTTTTCATAAGTTCAATAATACAGCATGATTATATTTCTTAGAATCCCATAATATTTCCGTCGTAAACAACTCTTTTCCACTATTTTGGGAACACCACCCTATCATTTCATATTTATGTTTATAGAAACTACCGTATTTAATCAATCCTATAACTCTTACATTATCACACATATCTTCTAAAAATTAAAAAGAACCATATTCATCAGGAATTCAAGTTGATGCAGGATTAAAGAAACCAATGTACTTTGTATGGTTACGCTTGATAGATTTGGACCAGCGTAAGATAGAATCATGGTCGTTTTAGATGATACAGCAGAGCTACTATGACTTCCATATATTGGGAAAGCCATTGGAAGTTCTTGTATAATACTCAAGGTTTTTGGCGTATTTTCCCGCTTGGAGTCGTGGGCTCAAAATTGTCAAAACTCAATACCATTGCTCATGTATTCCAAAAAAAGTCTTAGCTCTTTCATAGTCCATCTCCAAAAGTTCCTTATCGCGTTGCTCTATACTAACTGTTGTGTCAAGTTCCCAACCATAAGAATCGAATAGTTTCATTAATGCTTCAATTTTGGCTTTTTCTTGTTCGGAATAATTGTTGTTGTTTACTACTTTTTCATTGGAACATGAAACCAAGCACGATACAAAAGAAAAAAACAGTTACCAATGATAATAATTTTTTTTTCATATGCCTTTTATTTTTGAAGTTTAATATGATACAAATATAGGGAATAAATTACTATATTATTTTATGTAACAAGATTTTTATTCCCTATAGTTGTATCTAACTAGAACTTCTTTTATTTTCTTTTTGATAACCTCAATAACATATCCTTTGGGATTGGCTACCAGTCATGCACTTTTCTTTTGTTCTTTCAGAATGGCTTGTGTCAATGGTCCTGTATTACACAACATTGTTTAAATGTGTTGTATATTGGTCTATATATAGTTTGTTCTGTGCTTTTTTTATGCATAAGATTTTTCTTTAAAATATTTATTATAACTTTGCTATGACAAACAAGTAATAGATTTGATGAATCAGTAAAAGCGTTTACTGACAATGTTTAAATGCCATCATTCGTGATGATATTATGGCATTTTGTGTTTTTCATTTCTATATTTAGATTCAATCTTTTATTATAAAATCTGTATGCACTTTTACTTGGGAAAGTAGAAGTGCATTTTTATATAACAAAGATTAAAATAGATATCATTTGCAAGCAAATACACAGTTTGAACCTTTTTATGTAACCTAAGCCTGTTGTTGAAATGAAAAAACACACCAAATCTCATACTATAATGAATGTATTTGCTTTTTTATAATATGCTTATTTAAAGCAATACATATATCCAATCCACTGGTAATAATGCAGACAGTTTCAATGAGCTAAAATTCAAGCAACCACTATAACATACATATCCTTTATGAAATGCTCTGATAATTTGCACGACATTGTGAAATTATATTTCTTTCAAAGAAAGAAGACGGTTATTCTCATGGACAACCGTCTTCTTTTACAAATCTAACAAACGATTTATGTCAGCACTTCACCAAGTGCTATCTCTTAAAACAATCTAGTACAAAGATATATATTTTGGTTAATAAAAACAATACTCATTATAAAAACCCTCCAATAAGATAAAATTTTGAAGTTATTTTATGAATATGATTGTTTCCAGTAAGATCTAAAAGAAATAAAAAACAATGTATTAGTAGTATTTGATTTTATTATCCTTATCTTTGCAAGGAAGCATAGACTCTCTCATAAATGACTTTACTTATGGGGTTTATAGAATTTTAAACCATTTTAAAGCAGTTACCCGTGATGGATAGCTGCTTTTTACACTATTGATCTGCTTTTTAGGTGCTACGTTGTCGGTATTTGTTTTTATTCTTATTTTAAAAAGCTTTATCTTGAGGAGAAAAAATTAGATTACCTTTGTAGATATAAACTATGGAAAGTTAAGAATATGAATAAAGCTGACTGATAGAAGAAATTAAAAAGGTCTGTAAGTGCGGAATGACATTAAAATAAAGATGGTAGTAACAGGAGAAGACTGGTCCCTTGACGCAAAATATGTGTTTCTTAGTGAGAGTGGAGCGTATGTGACAGACACCTTATATCTAGTAAATATAGACGAACTTGACGCAGAATCATTGAACAGGATATATCAAAAGATTTTTTTAGATTTTCCTCATAATGAAAATGAATTAGTTGATCCACAAGTGGCGATTTGTTGAGAATGGTCGCTTTTATCATTTTATTTTGGAGGTCTTGAGTTTTTTTGCCTATCTTTGTAGTAACCAATATATCAGATCATTATGAACAGCAATAATAAAAATCAGATAATTCGTTTCGACTGGGCGATGAAACGTCTGCTCAGAAACAAAGCCAACTTCAGTGTGCTTGAAGGCCTTCTCACCACGTTATTGGGTGAGAAGATTATTATCCAGAGGCTTCTTGAGAGCGAAAGCAATCAGGAGAATGAGTACGACAAATACAATCGTGTTGATATGCTTGCCGAGGACTCCAAAGGTGAGTTAATACTGATAGAGGTACAGAACAACAGCGAATACGCTTATTTCCAGCGTATGTTGTTCGGTACTTCCAAACTAGTCACAGAGTATATCAACAGAGGGGAGAGTTATGACAAGGTTCGTAAAGTATATAGCGTCAATATAGTCTACTTCTCCTTAGGGCATGGCAGGGATTTCGTTTATCATGGAAAGACGGAATTTAGGGGCATTCACACTAATGATCTTCTTGAACTCAGCCCATTCCAGAAACAGACTTTTAAAGTGGATGTGGTCAGCCAGTTATATCCCGAATATTATATCCTGAAAGTGAACGGTTTTAATCAGGTAGCAAAAAGCCCTCTAGAAGAATGGATTTATTACTTGAATACCGGTGAAATACCTTCCACTGCTACAGCTCCCGGTCTTGAAGAGGCCCGTGAGAAGTTGAAACTAGATAGCATGACCAAGGATGAACTGGCCGCTTATTACAGTCATTTGGACAATTTGATCATTTCTTCGTGATTAACATTCATACTGGAACGGGAGGAAGGCAGAGCGGAAGGATTAGTGAAAGGCAGAGAGGAAGAGAAAAGAGAGAATGCCCGTAATCTGAAAAGATTAGGTGTGTTATCTGACATTATTTCACAAGCCACAGGATTGTCTAAAAATGAGATTGAAGAACTGTGATATAGATCTTAAATTGTTAAAGTGGAATCCAATAACTGGTTTATAGAGACTCGCATTTGAAAACTCCTAAATCTTCAGTTTAAGAGATGAAAGGAGGTGTGTCGTAATACACGATGCCCTCCTTTTTTGTAATACGTAATAATGTGACAACAAATATTTTTAGAAATAGGAAATCCCTTTGAACAAATCCATTGGTATCTTGTTCAATAAAATGTGAAGTAGATTGTCAAAAACGAAACTAATCTGAACCGTTCCGGCTTGTGATAAGTAGGGACGGTTTTATTTTGATAATATTTCTGTTAAAAGATAACCCAATTGAATTATATGTTCTTTTATTTTTGTACACAGTTGACATGAATTTATGTATCATGGTGAAAAAGAAATCTTATTCCGAAGAGAAATTAAATGAAATGATCGTATGGCTCAATAATCATGCCAATGAACTTCCTAAGGAAATGCAGATAAATAAATTCGCTTTCACACCAAATTTGAAACTTACTGTTGAAAGTTGCATCATGCAGGCTAAATAATGTTTGGGTAACTATAAGATGGCTGGAGCTTTTAGACTGCTCCAACAAATCGGAGAGAACCTTGAAAACAATAAATGATATTCTTCTATTATTCGATAAACGAATCAAGCGGCTATATTTTATAGATAACCGCTTGATTTTTGAGTTAGGATTCATCAGCATTATGTCTGCTCTCATTTCCAAAAACTCCTTATATTTCTCCGGATGGTCCACATAATCAATCACCCGGTTGATGGCTATTTCCGCTTGTTTCTCCTTTACCTTAGCGTAATAGCGTATCACTCCCCTACTCTTGTCCGAATGCCCTAAACAGTAGTCTATCACTCCATCAGGTATCCCTAGTTCTGAAGCTAATTGTGCAAAGGTTTTCCGGGCGGAGTAGTAAACCACACGTTCCTTTATCCCAAGTTCCTTTGCAAGCTTCGCTATTCCCCGTGATATATGACGAGAGAAATTCTTATAAGTGAAATTATAATGAAAATCCAGCTTACCGGTTCTTGGGTTCATCCATTTTGCTATAATACAGGCTGCTTTCTCGTGAACAGGCAATATAATGACATTTGCATTGGAAGTCCGCCCCATAATCTTCTTACGGGAGTATTGTATATACCTAGAGCTTCTAAAATCCATATCCATCAAGTCAGTCATATTAATACCTCCGAGATAAAATGAAAGAGAGAACAAATCTCTGGCTACTGACAGATAATTACTGTCAACCTCAGCATTAAGTATCTTGGACAAAGACTCCAGCCTGATACTGACATCGCGTACAGGAGATTGCGGAATAGAATAATCTACAAAAGGATGTACATTATATGAAACCTTTCTCTTTTTTATCGCCCTGTTTATGATTGTCCGCGTATTTCTCATTACTATCCCAATGATCGCCCGGCTCCAATTCTTTTTCTCAAGATACGCTGCATATTGCTCTATAAGTTCCGGGGCAATATCGACAAGTCGTACATCCCCACGCAGGAACTTCAAGAAATGAGCCTCACTTTCCCTCATCATATTAGCATAGTTGGTTTTACTGTTTTTAAACAGTTCCTCAATATATGCATCACACACAGACTTAAATGATTCCCCCTGTGTATCCACAGATTCCCTTAAGATGAAATCCTTCAACTGTGTACATGAATAGATACCTAGATTATCTATCTTGTCCAATCTTTCCTGATACTTATTGAGAAGATTACGCAATTTTGTATTTATCATTGCGGCATCCGGGCGTTTTACCACCTGTCCGTTCTTGAACTGGGAGAGATTATCTATGATAAACCGAGTGATAATGTAGCAAGTTTCCTGCTTATGGCAAACGGCCACTCTAATTTTATGTCTGCCATCTTTTAAAACTTTTGCTTTGAAAATTGTTAGTTTGAGAGTTGCCATACTGATTAAAATTAAAAGGATAAAGTTTTGGATAAGTTTTTGTGTCCATTGATGGGCAAAAATTCCTTTTTTTTAATCAATAAAATTGAAGAATTTTTATAATAAAAAAGGCTTTGAAAACAGACATCAAACCACTGATTATCAAAGCCTTTTTCTTTTGTCGGGGTAGCGGGATTCGAACCCACGACCCCCTGCTCCCAAAGCAGGTGCGCTAACCGGACTGCGCTACACCCCGAATCTTTTTTTTATTTTTCAATCGCCTTATCTCTCAAAAGCGATGCAAAGGTACGGCTTTTTTTTTATATATGCAAATATTTAAAGCGATTTTTTTTCTACTTTTTTTTTCGCATCATTACTTATCAAATTATAAATCAAAACATTAACCTTAAAAACTTTTTTTATCCGCAACAAAGAAATTTCAGTGTAAAACAACTCCCCTTTCCGATTTCACTACTCGCCGAGATACTTCCACCATGTAAATTCATAATTTGTTTGCATAAACTGAGTCCTATACCACTACCTGTTGGCTTCGTTGTAAAAAAAGGAACAAAGATTTTATCCAATACTTCTGGAAGAATGCCACTACCATTATCACAGACAGAAAGGAAAAATAGATGTTTTTCTAAATCACAATGTGTGCTAATGATAACTTCGGGATAGATTTGCTCTACACAAGCCTCACCTGCATTCTTTAGTAAATTGATTAATACTTGTTCTATCTGTGAACGATCCAGCATCAGTGTCGTTTCTGGGTTTTCTACTTTATATATATATTGTATGTTTTTATTAGGAAACAGTTTTTTTCATATCACTCAGTAAATCACCTATATTTACTGGAGCCAGTATCGGAGCAGACAGACGAGAAAGTTTACGATAGTTTTCCACAAAATTCAGCAACCCTTTACTTCTTCTATGAATAGTCTGCATCCCTTGCAACATGATATTGTAATCTCTCTCATTCATACCATTTTGTACAGCACGCTCACTTAATGTTTCACTTAATGAAATAATGGGCGCAATGGAGTTCATTATTTCATGAGTGAGTACACGAATCAGCTTCTGCCATGCTTCCATCTCATTTTCCTCCAATACAGCATGGATATTCTTTAAATTAACCAACCGGAGTTCCGTACCATGTTGAGCGGAATATTCAGATACCGTAACAGCCAATTCTTGTATAATATCTCCTTTATGTATTCGTACTGTTTTAATCTCTCCAGGCTGTAATGACAGGATAATAGTAGGAAAATCAGAATTTAACAGAGCCAATTCCCTGACAGAATGAATACGATAACCGCACAAATCCTGCATGGCTGCCCGGTTCATCCAATGTATATTGCACTGACTATCTACTACCAGCAAACTGCTGTCAACAGTATTCAATAATGTTTCATAATATTGATATCGCTCTTCATTCTCGGACAACCGAGTACGGAATTCAGCAACAACATTATTTATTTCTTGTGCCAATCGTTGTTCTGTACGAGTTTTGTGCTGGGTAGAAAAACTCAAAGAGAAATCTGCATAACGAATACCTTCTATCATTCGCGATATCATACGGGTCGTTTTATACTGCCACTGACAGATATAAATGATAATACCTGCCATAATCATCAGCGAAAAAAACAAGCAAAAATAGAGCGAATGTTGATAAAAGAGATATGCAGCTATAGCTACTACCCCCATTAATAACATACAAGCTATCATCCGTAAAGTTTGTAAACGACTCATAACCCTAATTTTTCAAGTTTCCGATAAAGAGCGTAACGGGTAATCCCCAAATATTCCGCTGCACGACTCAAGTTCCCTTCGCTGCGTTTCATAGCACGTTCTATGGCATTGCGTTCTAATTGTTCCAAGTTCAGTATCTCATCCGTATTCACCCTCTTCTCGGGTTGTGGCTGCAACATGAAATTTGCAGGCTTTAACAATGGCGAGTCCGAAAGAATAATTGCCCGTTCTATGGCATGCTGCAATTCGCGGACATTACCCGGCCAATGGTAACGCATGAGTTTCTGCTTGGCTTCGCGGCTCAGTCCGTTTATCTCTTTCTTATATTTATGAGTATACCGTTGTAAGAAATAATCAGCCAGTAAGAGAACATCCTCTCCCCTTTCCCGCAATGGAGGAATAGTAATCTCAATCGTATTGATACGATACAATAGGTCTTGACGGAAATTACCCTCCTCCACCAATTCTCGGATATTTACATTCGTTGCGCTTATCAACCGAACATCAATAGGAATTATATCCGTTGCTCCCAAACGTGAAATCTGCCGTTTTTCTATGGCTGTTAGTAATTTGGCCTGCATAGGTAATGACAAATTCCCTATTTCATCCAAAAAAAGCGTTCCTCCTGATGCCACCTCCATACGTCCCGCCTTTGCTTTGCGGGCATCTGTAAAAGCCCCTTTTTCATAGCCGAACAATTCACTTTCGAATAATGATTCAGGTATGCTCCCCAAGTCAATCGTTATAAAAGGACATTCACGACGAGGAGAAAAATAACGTAGAGAACGGGCCACCAAATCTTTACCGGTTCCATTTTCACCCAATATCAAAATATTAGCATCAGTATCCGATAATTTCCGAATAGTATCAAAAACCTCTCGCATAGGCACTGAGTGACCTATCATTTGAGGCATCTCTTCATCCTGCGCGCTCAATGCTACAACTTGTTCTTTCAGTTGCCTGACCTCTTTACGAGAATCACGAAGTTTGATAGCCGATGAAAGCGTAGCAAGTAGTTTTTCTTTTTCCCAAGGTTTGGGAATAAGTCAATAGCTCCAGCCTTAATGGCCCGTACTGCTTTATCTGTATCCGCATAAGCAGTCATAAACAAGACAATAGCCTGCGGATCTAACTTTAATATCTGCTCTAGACAATCGAATCCTTCCTGCCCGCTGATAGCATCCCGACGAAAATTCATATCAAGCAGAATAACATCAGGTTGAAAAGTAGTCATGAAATGCTCAATACGAGTCGGTTGAGTAGTAACTTTTATTTTTTCCACGTAGGGATCCAATAAAAGGTTTAGTGCAAAAAGCACGTCCTCATTATCATCTATAATCAATTATTTTTCCTTTTGCATTTCTATTTATTTATCCTCAATATATCTTGTTATACGAATAAAAGATTTTCTATCCGCTTTTTTGCAAAGATATTGTTTTTTTAATGTGTTGTCTGTGCGGATACGCACTATTTTTGTGCGTATCGCACAGAAACATCATTATCTTTTATCCCACAAAAAACTGGTAAACAAAGAGATAAGATAATGGCACGCTATTTGATTAGTCTACAATACTAATATATTAAGTTATGAAAAAAAATCAGTAATAGCTATCAATTTATGCCTTATAGCAAGCATAGTAACTCTATTCGGCAATAAGATCTATATGCTTTATATAGGTGACTGCCATCAATTGTGGGAAGAAGCACAAACTCACTATGTTAATCGACAATATGAAAAAGCACGCGAGTTATTAGAAAAGATAGCTCGCATTGATACGGCCCATCATGCCCAATATCTGACAGGCGATATGTATTTAAAAGGCTTAGGAGGTGAAATTGATTATGATAAGGCTTTGAAACTTTTTCATCAATCGGCAGCGGGCGGAAACACGTATGCTGAAAACAATATAGGCTTTATGTACACATATGGTTTGGGAGTCACTAAGGATTACAGCCAAGCTTTCAAATGGTTGAACAAAGCTGCCACTCAAGGAAATCCAGAAGCTCAAATTGGTATGGGGAGCCTTTATAAAAACGGTTGGGGAGTACGTAAGGATTGTTACATTGCTATGACTTGGTACCTACGTTCTGTAGCTCATGGTAATACGGACGCATGAACAATATCGGTTATTTATATAAAAACGGACTTGGGGTCCCCCAAGACTTTGAAGAAGCTTTTTTTGGTTTAAAAAAAGCAGCAGATAAGAATAATCCGATAGCTCAATATAATATAGGAAATATGTATTGTTATGGCGAAGGAATGGAAAAAGACTTTGCTAAAGGAGCCGAGTGGCTGACCAAAGCTGCTTTACAGGGGAATGCTCCTGCACAATACAACCTGGGACGCATGTATCAGTGGGGCAAAGGCGTAGAAAAAGACTTACAACAAGCCCGGTTCTGGTTCCAAAAAGCTATAGACAACGGTCATGAAAAAGCAAAGGAAGCATTAACCAAAATAAAAAGCGACTTATCCAAAGAAGACACCGAAGCCCCACTCCTGTTCACCTAACTATAAGCCAAAAGTACTAATAGGTATAAAGACATAAAAAAACGAACATGAAACTATATTGTATTATAGCACTTTCTCTTCTGCTTCGCCCGGAAACAGCCACAGCACAACAAGAAGAATCAATAACATTGAGTTTGCAACAAGCTATTGAAATAGCACAAGAAAACTCACCGGAAGCACAAGCTGCCCGTCATACCTATCGGGCAGCTTATTGGAACTACCGTTTTTTCCGGGCGAATTATCTTCCCTCCGTCACATTAACTTCATCTCCTACCCTAAATCGGGAGATAAACAAGATTACCCAACCGGATGGAACAAATCAATTTATCCAGCAAGACCAGTTAAGCACAGATCTCAGCCTTAAAATAAATCAAAATATATGGTTTACCGGTGGCAGCTTGTTTGTAAAAACTACCACCCAACGCATTGATGAATTCGAAGATAATCATACAGCGTATAACACCCAACCCATAGTAATAGGTTACGAGCAGCAACTTTTTGGATATAATTCTTTAAAATGGGATCACCGTATCGAACCCCTTCGCTACCGGGAAGCCCGTAAAGCATATGCAGAAGCATTGGAACTTGTAGCCTCAGAAACCAGCACTCTTTTCTTCAACCTGGCAAACTGCACAAACTAATCTTGACATAGCCGCCTACAACTATGCTTCTGCCGATACTTTATACAGGTATGCCGAGGGAAGATATAATATAGGAACCATAACTGAAAACGAAATGCTACAGCTGGAAATAAACAAACTGACAGAAGAAACCAATATGATGAATGCCCGCATCGAAGTAGAGGACCAAATGCAAACACTCCGTTCCTTCCTTGGCATTAATCGGGAAATAAATTTACGAGTTGTTCCGGAAGACAGCATTCCTCAACTCGAAATCCCTTTACAAAAAGCATTACAACTGGCATTCAAAAACAGTCCCGATCCTGACACTTATAAACGCAAACAATTAGAAAGCCGCAGCGCATTAGCTTCTGCAAAAGCCAATGCAGGTTTGAAAGCCGACCTGTATGTACAATTCGGGCTTTCTCAAACCGGAAATAAATTTGCAGATTCTTACCGAAACCCCATGAACCAACAATATGCCAGTATTGGTATTTCTTTACCTATCCTGGATTGGGGTCGTGGAAAAGGACGCGTTCGTGTAGCTCGTTCCAATGTAGACTTAGTAGATACACAGGCTGAACAGGGAATGAAAGATTTTGAATTGAATGTATGTAAAATGGTCCGTCAATTCAATCTTCAAGCATACCGTGTAGCAGTAGCCGCCAAGACGGACAAGACGGCCGACCGGCGCCACGATGTAGCACGTCGGCTTTATATCTTAGGAAAATCGACAATTCTGGACCTCAATGCCGCCATTGCAGAAAAAGATACCGCACGGAGAAATTATATAACAGCTTTGAAAACTTATTGGAGTCTGTATTATGGTATTAGAAGTATGACGGGATATGATTTCCTCAGAAAAGCAGAGATTTCATGTACTATACCTAAACCTTAACTACACGGCAGATATAAATGATCTTTGTATTATCGCATACTAAAAAAAAGAAATAAAAAAAAAATTATATCAAAAAACATAAACTAATGGATATAAAAATTGAAAAGAAACCGTGGTACATCCGCTATCGCTACTATATGATAGCTGCACTGGCCTTCATTATCTTCCTTATCTATGTGATAAGCCTTTCATTAGGTCCTCGCAAGCTGCGTATCGAAACAGACAACATTCAGATAGCCGAAGTAAAAGACGACAAATTTATGGAGTATGTAGATGTGGAAGGACTGGTGCAACCCATTCTTACCATCAAAGTAAATACTCGTGAAGCCGGCAGTGTAGACCGCATTGTTGGAGAAGAAGGGAATATGATGAAACAAGGTGACACCTTGTTGATATTGACTAATCCGGATCTGATTCGTTCCATTGAAGACCAACGTGACGAATGGGAAAAACAACGAATCACTTATAAAGAGAAAGAGATAGAAATGGAACAAAAGAGTCTGACACTGAAGCAACAGACATTACAGGCACAATATGAGATGGAACGACTGCGCAAGAGCTTCGGACTGGACAAAGAGGAATTCAAAATGGGAATTAAGAGCAAGGCTGAGCTTCAAGTATCTGAAGATGAATATAAGTATAAACTGAAAAATACGGCATTACAAATGGAAAGCCTGAAACATGATTCATCCGTAACCCTTATCCGCAAAGAATTATTGAAAAATGATCTGGAACGTGAAAGCAAAAAACTGAAACGTGCAGAAGAACGGTTGGAGGATTTGATAATAAAAGCTCCGATTGGCGGCCAACTAAGTTTTGTGAAAGTAACTCCCGGCCAACAGGTTGCTTCGGGAGAAAGTATAGCTGAAATAAAAGTGCTGGATCAATATAAAATTCATACTTCTTTAAGTGAATATTACATTGACCGCATCACAACAGGTCTTCCGGCTACCGTAAACTATCAAGGGAAACGCTACCCCCTGAGAATTACTAAAGTAGTTCCTGAGGTAAAAGACCGTATGTTTGATGTAGATTTGGTATTTACCGGAGAAATGCCCGAGAATGTCCGTGTAGGAAAGAGCTTCCGGGTACAAATAGAATTGGGCCAACCCGAACAAGCTATAGTTATCCCACGTGGAAATTTCTACCAGTCTACTGGAGGACAATGGATTTACAAAATAAACCCATCAAAAACAAAAGCTGTAAAAGTTCCATTGAATATAGGACGCCAAAACCCGCTTCAATATGAAATCACTGAAGGTTTACAGCCTGGAGAATTTGTAATTATCACAGGATATGATACCTTTGGTGACGCAGAAGAATTGATATTAAAATAAAACATGCAACATGAAAACTTTGAAATATGCCTGGCGCTTCTTAATGCGTTCTAAATCGTATACTATCATTAATTTGCTAGGACTGGCTTTCAGTCTGGCATGCAGCATCATCTTGATGCGATATATCCATAGGGAACTGACGGTGGATGCACATAGCGTAGATCCGGAACATATCATCATTCCTATACGGGATATAGAAGGAAATCTTCATCCGGGAAGTTTGCAACAAGGTTGGTCTGAAACTGATTCTGTTTATATTCCTGACCATCAAATAGTGGAACAATGCCGCCTGATGTTACAGCAGCGAGACAATGTGGTATATGAAAACAGTAACTATGCAATGAATATAGCAGCAGTTGACTCCACTTTTTTTCATTTCTTCCACTACCCGGTTGCAGCCGGTGAGGCCCATTTAGATGCCCCTGGTGACGCCATCATCACCCAGCGCTATGCCCGTAATATATTTGGTAAAGAAAATCCGATAGGAAAAGTATTGGAATATTATGGTAAAAACATCACCATCAAGGGAGTGATTGGAGAATTGGGATGCAAATCATTACTTCGGTTCGATCTACTGGTATCATACAGATTGGTGGAACACTGGCAACGTATGGATATATCACTGATGCGCATACTCCCCGGTGTAGATCTGGATAAGATAAACAAAGCAAGCAATGTGTACAGAAAGGACAAAAGGGGAAACAGAATACGCTGGGAATTTATTACTTGGAAAAATTTATACTGGAGAAATTCCATTGGTCACGATGACGATTACGATTCCATCATGCAATTCGGTAACCGTACACACCTGTATATTCTTTCAGGAGTAACCATATTGCTATTATTGGTAGGTATATTGAATTTCATCAATATTTATATGGTATTTATGATGAAACGTTCTAAAGAATATGGAGTAAAGAAAGTATTCGGCTTGCAGCGTCTACCTTTGTTTTTACAAATATGGATAGAAAATCTGTTATTAGCCTTTGCCGCATTGCTAACCGCCTGGCTGTTGATAGAAGCAACCCAAGTACCAGTCAGCCGGTTAATGAATGAACAAATTAGCTATTCGGCATTCGACTGGCAATTGTCTTTGGGATTCATCATATTATTACCTTTGGTCACTTCTATTTATCCATACATCAGATATAATTATCTCCCTCCTATTGTGTCTATCCGTTCAATAACATCAAACCGTCATGCTATCACTGTACGTATGACATTCCTTTTTTTTCAATACATTATAACCATATTACTCCTTATCCTGTCCTTTTACTTTGGCAAGCAACTGCATTTCCTGCTGAATACCTCTCCCGGATATCGGACAGAAAGAATTCTCAGAGCTGAGTTGTTACACGAAAACAAAAATTATCTGCGCTCTGATACAGAAGAAAAGCGCAATGAGCGCTTTGCCCGCCAAGACCGTATCAAGCAACTATTAAACGAGTGTCCTCACATTGAAATGTGGATGAATTCCCATTATTCTATATTAAGGGGAGGCTCTATCTGCATGTTGTTAAATGACCAGGATACCCGTCAACCCATGCTCACCCTATTTCCTTCTCCACAATTCTTCCAACTATATGATTTAAAAGTACTGGAAGGAGAAATCCCCCAAAAATTTGAAGGTTGGAGTGACAATAAAATGGTACTGAACAAAGCAGCAATGAAAGCTATGGGCTATACTCGGCTAGAAGATGCTTTTGTACGCAGCGAATCCCCGCTTTGGATTAGTGTCAGCGAAAAAGGAGAAATGGAAGAAGGTGGAACCAAACTTATGCCTGTAGTGGCTGTAATAGACGATTATTACCCAAGCCATCTCACTGAAGGAATAAAACCGATGGCATTTGTCGTAGGGCCCAGCAGCGGCAACAGCGATTTTTTGATTGCCGTCAACCCCGATAAAGAAAAAGAAGTCATAGAATATCTGAAGAAAACAGAGAAAGAAATATATAATACCGAAGACTTCACCTATACTTGGTTGACAGATGAAGTCCACAAACTTTATGCTCAGGACCGTCAAACAGCAAACATTTACTTTGTCTTTGCCTTGATAGCAATCATCATCTCCTGTTTGGGATTATTTGGATTATCCTTATTTGATATCCGACAACGTTATCGTGAAATTGCCATCCGCAAAGTAAATGGCGCAGGGATGAAAGACCTTTACCTGCTATTGTTCCGCAAATATATCAAAGTAATAGGTTGTGCATTTGTATTGGCTATTCCACTTGCCTATTACCTCATATATATGTATACACGGGATTTTGTACTAAAAATACCTGTAGATATAGGAATTTATTTAGCAGTTCTAGCTATCATTTCCTTTATTTCATCAAGCACATTAATTTGGCAAATACACAAAGCTGCTCAAATTGATCCCGCAAAAATTATAAGATCAGAATAAACACACATTAAATATGAAAACACTGAAATATGCTTGGCGCTTTTTAATGCGTTCTAAATCGTATACTATCATTAATTTGCTGGGACTGGCATTCAGTCTGGCATGCAGTATCATCTTGATGCGATATATCCATAGGGAACTGACAGTGGACACACATTGCATCGACAGGGAGCATGTGTATGCTATCTGTACCAATACAGAAGGTAACCGGGGACTGAGTGGACTGAAACAATATAACTATGATACCATTTCTATCGACAATCGTTTCGTAGAAGCTATGACCACCTATATTCCATTGGAAAAGGACTATGTCATTTCCGGTACCAACCGTATTCCGGCACGTTGCCTCGTTACCGACAGTGTATTTTTCCAGTTATTTCATTATCCTATAGTGCAAGGAAAGCTATCTCTCACAACACCTCAGTCGGCATTATTAACAGAAAAATACGCCCGTAAGATTTTCGGTAATGAAAATCCGATAGGTAAAGTACTACGTTATAGCAATGGCAAAGATATTACCGTAGAAGGCATTGTAGGAGAACCTGAGTGTAAAACTACAATTAACTTTGATATCATCCTCTCTTCTAAATTATCCCAACATTGGGAAAGGATGAATACAGAGCTCTATCGTTTCCTACCCGGTACAGATATAAATGCCATAAATAAGACAGGTAGTGTTCCACGGTATATAAATGACCCTAAATATGACACTCGCACACATACATTTTCTTTAATTTCTGTGAAGGATATTTACTGGGACGGTTCTTTAACAGACCGTGAACCTGCTATGTTTCTTTCGGGAAACCATTCCCACTTAATCATTTTGTCGGGCGTATGCCTGTTATTGCTCCTCACCGGCATCTTGAATTTTATTAATCTTTACCTGGTAGCATTATTACGCCGCGGAAAAGAATATGGATTGAAGAAAGTATTTGGTGTATGCGGCAAAACATTGTTTGCCAATATATGGATTGAAAATACATTACTAGTTCTGAGCGCCTTATTAGTATCCTGGCTTATTATTGAAATAATGTCTGCCCCTACTGAATATTTGTTCGACATTCACTTTTCTTATACGGCTTTCGACGGATGGCTTTCGGCAAGTATTTTATTATTGTTACCAGTAATAACTTCTATTTATCCATACATTAAATACAATTACACCTCCCCCATTCTTTCCATTCGCTCTATCGGTGTCCAAAGTCATTCCAAACATTTTCGTATGTTCTTTCTAGGGGCACAGTATATTATAACTTTTTTGTTAGTGGTATTATCACTTTATTTTAATCGACAACTTGGAATGTTGTTAAATACCGAACCCGGCTTTCGTACTAAAAACATAATGAATGTAAATTTAGTATATGAATCGAAAGATTTTAGCAGTTATACTTATGAAAGTATGCAACAACGTCGCCAACGTGTCATGCAATTGGATAATGAACTTAATGCATGTCCTTTTATTGAATTGTACGAACCTAGCAATGAAAATATCCTTACTCCTACCTTTGGTACAAACTATCTGAACAATAAAGGAGAAAAGGTGTTTCTGAATATTCATTACGCCACTCCTGCATTTTTCAAATTATATGATATAAAAGTAATTGAAGGTGAGATACCCGATATAAATAAAGAAAACCGGCGCACTGTTTTTGTTGTAAACAAAGCCGCACTGAAAGCATTAGGCTATACTTCAATCAATGGCGCTGGAGTGATTGAAGAAAATCAAAAAAGGGCTAATGCTAACGCTTCTCTTCAACCTATCGTTGCAGTAGTAGAGGATTATTTTGAAGGACATTTGACATCTGGAATCAAGCCTACTATCTAATCTGTCGGAGCACGGTTCAGTGGTGATCTTTATCAGATAGCTTATACACCCGGCAAAAAGAAAGAAGTGATTGATTTCTTACGTAATTTGGAATATAAAGTCTATGGAAGTGAAGACTTTGAATATACTTCCTGGAAGATGATATCAAAGCGATGTATACACAAGACCGCCAAACAGCCACTATTTATTCTATTTTTGCAGGTATGGCTATTATTATTTCCAGTCTTGGCCTGTTAGGGATTTCTCTTTTTGACATTCGCCAACGATATCGGGAAATAGCGATTCGTAAAGTGAACGGTGCAAGTGCCAAAGACCTTTACCGACTGTTATTCCGCAAATATATAACCGTTTTAATTATAGCATTTGTCATAGCTATTCCTTTGGCTTATTATCTGATAAATACCTATACTCAAGATTTTGCAGTAAGGGCACCTGTCAGTATAGACATTTTTTATCATATCATTGCTGTTGGTAATAATCATATCACTGGGCACCTTAGCATACCAAATACAAAAGGCGGCATATATTAATCCGACACAAATCATGAAAACAGAATAATTTTATAAAACAACGGAAATATGTTAAGGCATTATATAAAAATGGCAATGCGCCACTTATTAAAAAATAAGATACAAAATCTGATATCTATCGTAGGGCTATCCGTCGGGATATTATGTTTTAGTATCTGTCTTTATTGTAGCCGGTTCATCAGCGAAGTAGATTCTTGCTTTTCCAATAAAGAACTCATAGCAGACATAAATTTATGTACAACACGGGGAGATTTGTATTCTGGTATTCCGGCAACAACGATTGAAGAATTGCGCAAACTTAGATTCGATGAGGTTCAAGATTTACCTTTACCGTTTATCCCCCGAGAGCGGAGTTACAACGTAGAGATAAAAGAAGGGAAAGAATTGCCATACGATCATTTGATGACAATGGAAGTAGACTCTCTTTTTAGGAAAGTATTCACTCCCCGAATACTACAGGGATCATGGGCAGTAGCCTCCAACACCCCCAATGCCATCATACTGACCCGCTCTTTAGCAAAAGATTTTCGGTGAATCAGAAAATCCCATAGGCAAACGTATGATATTGACACAACGTCTTTTTACAGCACCGGATACCACTCCTCGTACTGGAGGCATAGCCTATACCATTCAAGCCGTGATAGAAGATATTCCCCTGAATACCAGCCTGAGTTTTCTTGAGAAACTGGATATGCTGACTTTGAATGACAGTGAAGGAACATTGCAATTCAACGGTCGTAATAATATGACCGGAGGTTTTGGTTTTGCCCTGCTACATCCGGGTAAAACAGCTCGAAAATTAGAAGCCCGTTTTCGCTCCATAAATATGAAGCACCACATATATGACGAAGAAACAGCTATAACCGCCTCGCCCTTTGGAGAGGAATTTTGGGATAAGTCCATTGCTCCTTATTTTGCAGGAATAACCATGATAGTAGGCCTGTTGATTTTACTGACCGGACTTCTTAATTTCTTCCATTTTCTTATGGGAACTTTTTTGAATCGTAACCGTGAATACGGGATACGCAAAGTTATGGGCAGTGGAAACCAGCAACTTTTTTACCAACTCTTTGTCCAGTCTGTCATCATTGCATTCATCGCTTTCTTGTTTACGTTCTGCTTGATTGAAATAATCAGTCCCTATTTGAATTTCAATTTATTTAATTACGTTCTTATCATTGAAAAGAACCTCTTGTTTATACAGACCGCAGAGTATATGGTATTCATCTTATTTTTATGTATGATATTATGCTTTATAACTGTATTGCGCATACATTACACACCCATCCAGACAGAGATTCATGGCAGTGAGATAAAACGTCATAAACATGGAATGCGGAATATTCTGTTAGGCATCCAATTTTTTATATGCTGGGTTTTTGTCGCATTTACCGTAGCTCTTTATATGCAAGCGGAGAAAACGGAATCTACCCTATTCAACACATTGACTGAAAAAGAAAAAGCCAATATACTAAGTTTCTCCATAGATTATATGTTTATGAAGAATGAAGAGAAACAGGCTTTAATAGAACGTATATCCAAATTTTCCGGTGTACAAGACAAATTATTGGCAGACATCAGTTATCTGAAAGGTATATCAGGTACTGGGATGCAAATGGAAAAAGGTAACCCGGAAAGCAGTTTTGAAGTAAATGTCATGAATGTTTCCACTAACTTCTTCCAATTCATGAACATACCTTTACTATCGGGACACACATTAAAAGCCAAAGAGGATTTGGTAGTAGACAAAACATGGGCGGAACGCCAGAAAAAAGATCTGTTAGGAACTATTTTATACAATTACTCGGAAAGTTATACCATTTGCGGTGTATGTGACGATTTTATCGCCGATGTATATAATCAAAGTCCTGGATTTGTATTCTTACCCAGCGACTTCAATTATTATGTAGGTCATTGCTATCTGAAATGCGAGCCGGGGAAAACGGCTGAAATAAAAAAAATGATAGAAAAGACATTGAAAGAAACACTCCCGGAAAGTATTCATCCTCATGTCACTACATTGCAGGAAGATATATATGAAGCACAAGCAATAGAAAATAAATTGAAAGGGATTATTCTATTCTTTTCTATCGTCAGCCTGCTCATTACTTTGTTGGGAGTTTATTCGACCATCACATTGGATACGGAACGCAGACAAAAGGAAGTAGCTATCCGGAAGGTAAATGGAGCAGGATTGAAACAGATTATTTTATTGTTTGCCCGCCTTTATATAAAACTGCTGACTGTTTCCGCAATTATTGCATTTCCATTAATTTATATAGTCATACAAATATGGAAAAAAGCATATATTGTATTCTTTAATGACGGTATCATATATTGGGCAGGAATTTTCATCGGAATAACATTTATTACGGCCCTCACGGTATTATTCCGTATTCTGGGAATTGCACGAATTAACCCTGCAAAAGTAATCAAAAACGAATAACTTTATAAAATATAAGATTATGATCAAAACAGTAAACTTACAGAAAATCTTCAAAACAGAAGAAAGTCGAAACATGGGCATTGAACAAATGGTCAATCTAGAAATCAAAGCAGGCGAATTTGTAGCATCATGGGACCATCCGGTTGTGGAAAGTCCACCCTGCTGAATATCCTCGGCCTTTTGGACAATCCCACGGAAGGCACTTACGAACTGAACGGAACAGACGTTTCCAAATTTACCGAAGCACAACGCACCAATTTACGTAAAGGGGTCATCGGATTCGTGTTCCAGAGCTTTAACCTGATTGATGAATTGAATGTATTCGAAAATATCGAGTTACCCTTATTGTATATGGGGATTCCGGCGGCAGAACGCAAACGCCGGGTAGAAGATGCCATGAACCGTATGGCTATTGCCCATCGGGTAAAACATTTCCCACAACAACTATCCGGCGGACAGCAACAACGTGTTGCAATAGCCCGTGCTGTAGTAGCAAATCCGAAACTGATTCTAGCAGATGAGCCTACCGGCAATCTGGATTCCAAAAACGGCAAGGAAGTAATGGAACTTCTGACCGAACTGAATAAAGAAGGAACAACAATTGTTATGGTTACCCACTCCCAACACGATTCCGGCTATGCGGGGAGAACCATTAATTTGTTTGACGGGCAGGTGGTGAATGAAATAAAAATATAAGTCAATTTATTATAGAGGTGGTTTAACCACCTCTATAATAACAAAAGGATATTATAACAATGAACGTCTTCTTAAACATCAAACTTATTGCCCGCAACTGGTGGCGAAACAAACTTTTTTTTCTGATTTCGCTATTCAGTCTTACAGCTGGATTAGGATGCACCAATCTGCTTATGACTTTTTTTATCCATGAATATAATGTGGAAAAATATAATACCGACCGTAACCTCATTTATCTATTACGTCAAGACTCTCCAATGGAAGAAGGTATTAAAGTAGCCTACTCTACCTCAGACGCAGCCACACAGATAAAAGAAAAATATGCTGAAATTACAGATATTCTGCGTGTAAACGGAATGTCTGGTAATCTTTGCAAATATAATGGAACAGATATCAAACAGTTTCTTTTTATCAGTGCCGACTCTTAACTTTAAATCAATTTTTTCCTTATACAACTTCAAGAAGCAGCCTGGAAG
>ENA-OQCX01000324-OQCX01000324.1-human-gut-metagenome-genome-assembly--contig:-NODE-324-length-25011-cov-2.551800_pt1 | contig 25011 bp, 32 predicted proteins | sample MGYA00242762_ERZ504587 | MGnify/ENA primary metagenome ERZ504587 (study PRJEB26092, sample SAMD00036337) | human gut metagenome | host: Homo sapiens | study: EMG produced TPA metagenomics assembly of... | reverse complement strand
TCACCAACCGGCTTTGTGTCAAAATAGCTCATCGGCATACGGTTGATCTTCTCGGAGATTTCTCTTCTCAGACGATAAGTTGTCTTCTGAGACACACCTGTCATCAAATATCCCTGCACAAAACTGCAGATTGCGCTGATTACATACAGGCAAAGAACAGTCAACAGAATCTGTCCTATTTTGCCGAAATCCATTCCGTCTCCACCGGAAACTTTGCTTACAAGTCCATTGAAGATCTCCGTCGTTGCTTTTCCTAAAATCTTCGGTCCGACAATATTGAATATGGTTCCACAGATAGCAAACACGGCTACGAAAAATACCTGTACCTTGTAAATTGCCATGTAGCGGATCAGCTTCTTCATTGTTCCTTTGAAGTCTTTTGCTTTTTCATTCGGTCTTCGACCGCCATGCATTCTAGCCATAAATCTGATCCTCCTTTCCATCTGTCTGCTCATTTAACGCTGCTTCTAACTCTTTCTTGGACAGTTGGGATTCTGCGATTTCACGGTATACCGGACAGTTTTTTAGAAGCTCGGCATGTGTTCCCTTGCCTGCCACTTTACCTTCGTCCAATACTATGATCTGCTCTGCATGCAGGATCGTGCTGATTCTCTGTGCAACGATCAGCACCGTACTTCCGCTTGTCTTTTCAGCCAGCGCACGGCGGAGTGTTACATCCGTCTTATAGTCAAGGGCAGAAAAACTGTCGTCAAAAATAAATACCTGCGGGTGCTTTGCGATTGCTCTTGCAATAGAAAGTCTCTGCTTCTGTCCACCGGATACATTCAAACCTCCCTGTGAGATCGGGCTCTTATATTTCTCCGGTTTTGTGTCAATAAATTCTGTTGCCTGTGCAATCTCTGCCGCCTCGATCATCTCATCATCACTTCCATGTGAATTACCAAACATGATATTAGATGCGATATCTCCCGAGAACAGAACTCCCTTCTGCGGAACATATCCAAGCTTCTCACGAAGTTCCTGCTGTTTCACTTCACGGATATCTACACCATCCAACATAATATCTCCGGATGTCACATCATAGAAACGTGGAATCAGATTTACCAGCGTAGACTTACCGCTTCCGGTACTTCCAATGATTGCTGTTGTCTCACCCGGCTTCGCTGTAAATGTAATATCTTCCAGAACATCTTCATCTGCACCCGGATAACGGAAAGATACATGATCGAAAGTAAGTACTCCTTTTCCGTCTTCCGGGAAATGTTTTTCTTGCTTTGGATCGTGGATCATTGTCTCACTCTTCAATACTTCCTCAACACGGTCTGCTGCCACAGCTGCTCTTGGAAGCATAATTGAAATCATACAAAGCATTAAGAATCCCATAATGATCTGCATCGTATATTGGATAAATGCCATCATATCTCCAACCTGCATCTGTCCATCACTGATTCCGTGTGCTCCCGTCCATACGATCAGAACAGATACACCGTTCATGACAAACATCATCACCGGCATCATAAATGTCATTGCACGGTTAACGAAAAGATTCGTCTTCGTCAGTGTGCGGTTCGCATCATCAAATCTCTCTTCCTCATGCTTCTCTGTACTGAATGCACGTATAACCGGAAGTCCTGTCAGAATCTCTCTTGTTACAAGGTTCAACTTGTCAACAAGATTCTGCAGCACTTTGAACTTTGGCATAACAACAAGGAACAGCAACAAAACTACAAACGCAATGATAATAACCGCAAGTCCGATGATCCAGGACATGGATACATTGGTCTTCATAACCTGCAGCACTCCACCGATTGCAAGGATTGGAGCATACAGAACCATACGAAGCAACATAACGATCAGCATCTGAATCTGCTGGATATCATTCGTACTTCTCGTGATCAAAGATGCTGTTGAGAAGTGATTGAATTCGTTGTTTGAAAATCCAACAACCTTATGGAACACTCCGCTTCTCAGATCACGTCCTGCACTTGCTCCAACTCTTGATGCCAGAAATGCAACCATAATACTTGCTGCCATTCCCAGAAGTGCAAGTACAGCCATCTGACCTCCTGTTTTTAACAGATAATGAATCTGTGTCTGATCCATGTCCATTCCAAGGTCCTTATATGCACTCTTACAGAAACTGACTGCTGCCTGATCAAGAATCGTATCTGGCATCTCTGACATCTGCTCTTCGATTTTCTCAACCATCGTTGTTCTCTGCTCTGCTGGAAGCATTTTCAGAAGATCAAACATAGACATATCATCGAGTGGCACTGACTGTTGCATTCCCTGGGACATTCCTTGTGACATCTGCTCTTTCAGTTTCTCTTCCATCTGCTTTGTTGTATCACTTCCGGACTCAATTCCTGATGTCATCATCATTGGAATCTGAAGGATCTCTTTCAGCTTTCTCAATGTATGTTCATCTTCCGCAACAGAATCTTTCAGGACATAAGCTTCTTTCTTATAAGATGTATTATCTTCTGTATATGCATCCATTACTGTCTGTTGATCGTCTTCCGACACAAACAAAAGCAATTTTTCCATTTCTTCTGTTGCAATCTGTCTCGGTACTTCATCTTCAATACCCGCCCTGCTGGATTCCTACATTTACAATATCTGATGTGTAGGCCGGCAAGGACAGATCACAATACGCCTGCACAACCAGAATCAGCACGATCGCAATCATCGCTTTCCAGTATGATGCAGCATATTTGAATAAATTCTTCATAATCTGCGTATTTCCTTTCCTGGTAATTCTCTGTTACTGTTCGCAATATGTGCGAGCAACAACAACTCTCTTCAAGTTACATAATCTATCACTAACCGCTGATTCTAAGCGACAGCAATCTATTCCATTTATTACTCCACATTCTCTAAAATCTGCAAGAGCAGCCGGCGAAAAAGCATCTTCTCTTCCGCAGTCATTCCTTCAAACACGATTTCTTCCAGTTTCTCAGCTGTCTTGATTACATAAGCTACGCAATCTTTTCCTTTCTTTGCAAGAGTGAGACGCATCACCCTCTGATCCTGCTCATCCGCTTTTCTTATAATATATCCTTCCTGCTCCATCTTCTTGATCATTGATGTAATTGACGGCGGCGTTACATTCAAGCGCTTCGCAAGTTCCTTCTGAGACATGGAATCTTCCTGATGAAGGGCAAATAAGATACCTGACTGGGCTCTGTTCAAATCGTATTCTGCATACAATTCCTGTGCCCTCTTCCCTATCAAATGCATGCCCTTTCCCATCAATCCAAGCAATGGAACATCTTCTTTCTGACACTTCACGTTCTTTTTCCTCCTTGATTTATTGATACATTCTACAAAAAAAATTCTGACTATCACTTTTTCCACAGAATGAATAGCGAAAATTAGTTAGTTAATTAACTAAATGAAAATATAGTACTTTTCACAAAGTAAGTCAATATTATTTCTATTTTTTCACATTTTCTTAATACTTTTTGCACACAAACAAGTTAGATAGTTAATTAAATTTAATGTATAGAAATGGTGAAACCAAATGACTGACTCCATCTGATTTCACCATTTCCTCTTAAAACTCATTACTGTTCACACGATGTGCGAGATGCATTCAAGCCAAAACATGCATCCTCCGTGTCAATCAGCGAAGTGATTGACAGGGAGTGAACAATAACTAAAACTCTTTCTTTTTCATGACTCTCATACTGTAAATATAAGAAATGAACCATACAAACAAACTCAGCACGATAAGTGCAATCGCAATTTCAAAATCGCCTATCCCTTCTATCATATACAAAATACTTTCTTTTAATCTCAGGTTATCCATCACAAAAGAGCCAATTGCATAACAAATTGCAAAAACAATTAAAATTGCAATTGGTATCGCTAATCGTCCTTTCTCTCCTTCAAACCTTAACCGAATTGCAATCGTAATTCCCGCAATTGCCTGAAATACAAAGATTGTGATCAACTCCATTGCCAGCATTTCCGGATCAAACACCTCTTCTGGCTTTATGAGTACAGTGATTCCTGCACAGATTACTCCAATACACCATCCACACGCTGTCATAATAAAGGAAAAAATATATTTTTCTCTAACATACACTTTTCTATTTACAGGTAAAGAAAATAAATACATATATCCATGATTGTTTTCATCATAACTAATTGTATTCCCCACATATACTGCTATAACAGATGGGATATAGATTGCAATAAAAGTAGCTGTCTCCTTTTCCGTCAGCGTAAAAAATAACGCCACAAACGCTAACACAAAAAAAAGATTGCCACCTTGCCGAAAAAACAACCGAAAATCCTTTTCCAAAAGTCCTCTGATTCCTTTCATCACATCCCGCCTCCTGTCAACATCAGAATCACCTGATCGAGTGATCCGCTTTCCACTACAATTTCCGGATAATTTTCTGTATAATACTGCTTCTCATTTGTCAGACAGGCAATTCCGAAATTTTCTTTTCTCTCTTTCAGGATATAGTTTTTATCTAAAGCCTGATACTGTTCCTCGCTGACTTTCAACATGGCATACTTTTCAAGAATTCTATCCATCTCTTCATGAAGTACGATCTTTCCTTTATGAATCACATAAATATCATCACACAGATGCTCTAAGTCTGAAGATATATGTGAACTGATCAGGATACTTCTCTCCGGTTCTTCTTCCATATATGTTCTCAAAATATCCAGCATCCCTTCTCTTGCTCCGACATCAAGACCGGCTGTCGCTCATCCAGCATCAGGAAATCTGCCTGATGCGTCAATGCAATGATCAGATTCAGCTTTGCTTTCATTCCAGTTGAATACTCTTTTAAGAATTTATCCAGTGGAATCTGATATCTTTCACACATCTGAAGAAATTTTTCTTCTTCAAACTTTGGATACAGTTTGGCAAGAACTGCCTTAACATCTTTTCCTTTTAAATATCCGCTGAATCCTGCTTCTGCCAGGACTACTCCCATCTGTTCTTTCTCTTTCTCGTTTAACTCTTGCGGTGTTTTTCCAAGAATCTTTATCTCGCCGCCATCATAGGAAATGAGTCCGAGTACTGCTTGAACACAGTGCTCTTACCGGCTCCGTTTTCTCCGACCAGACCTGTGATCCTTCCTTTTTCTACATTTAGCGAACAGTCTAACTGAAATTCGCCGTAGCTTTTCTTTACCCCTTTGATATCTAACATAATTATTCGTCCTCCATGATGAGTTCAAACAAGGAGCGGATCTCTTCCTCTTTCATTCCGCAGCGTCTTCCTTTCTGAATCGCTGCTTCCAGATCCGCCTCAACTTCTTTTCTGCGCTCTTCTTCCATCAACTGTGTATTCGAAGCTGCAACATAAGTTCCTTTTCCATGAACCGTGACCGTCATGCCCTCCGCTTCCAGATTGTCATATGCCTTCTTTACGGTAAGTGCACTGATCTTCAGTTCCTTTGCCATCGTTCTCACTGACGGCAGTATATCATTTTCTTTTAATTCTCCGGAGATGATCTGCGCTTTGATCTGCTCCATGACCTGTTCATAGATCGGTACCATCGATGAATTATTGATTATAATCTTCATAAGCAACCTCCTGTTGTAAACAGTATATAACAGTGTATCACTGTTGTCAACTGTTATATACTGTTTGTTTTTTCAATTTTCAGGGCATTGTTTTATTGTATTACTCCGTATCCAATATCCCCAGCATATTGTAAACTATTTTTTTCTTAAAACATAAAAGAAGTTTCCAACACAAGCTTTCATCTTATATTAGAAACTTCTTTCTTCATTTGCTCTATTTCATTATAACCTTGCAATGTTTCTTATTACTAAAAAATCGCCACAGCCTCATTCACACTCTTCACACCCAGCAGCTTGATTCCCTTAACATCCTTCACCGTCTTCATGCACACTTCCGGAAGGATACACGTCTCGAATCCAAGCTTCTTCGCCTCAGCCACACGCTGCTCCGGCATATTCACCGCACGTACCTCACCACTCAGACCAACCTCACCGAACACGATCGTTTTTTCATCGATCGGACGATTCCGGTAACTTGACACAAGTGCCATCACGATTCCGAGATCGATTGCCGGCTCATTCATCTTGATTCCGCCCGCAATATTTACATAAGCATCGCAATTTCCAAGATTCATACCAAGTCGTTTTTCAAGTACTGCCATCAAAAGATTCACTCTGTTATAATCTGTTCCTGCTGCAGTTCTTCTCGGCATACCAAAGTTTGTTCTTGCAACTAGTGCCTGAATCTCCAGAAGAATCGGGCGTGTTCCCTCCATCGAACAGGCTACAACAGAACCGGATGCATTCTCCGGTTTTCCACTCAGCATATATTCGGATGGATTCTCTACTTCTACAAGTCCATTCTGTCTCATCTCAAAGACACCGATCTCATTCGTAGAGCCAAAACGATTCTTCACAGCTCTGAGGATTCGGTAAGATGCATGACGATCTCCTTCAAAATAAAGTACTGTATCCACCATATGTTCCAGCACACGCGGACCAGCCACGGTTCCTTCTTTTGTCACATGGCCAACAATGAAGATTGGGATACATAGTCCCTTCGCCAGCTGCATAAATACATTCGTAGACTCACGAACCTGGGAGACACTTCCCGGTGCGGAATTCACATCTTCACTGTACATCGTCTGGATGGAATCAATGATCACAAGCTCCGGCTTCTCTTTCTCGATCACGCTGCGGATAATCCCCAGATTCGTCTCACACAAAAGCAACAGATTCTGGCTGAATTCACCCATACGGTTTGCACGAAGCTTAATCTGAGTCTGTGATTCCTCTCCTGAAATATATAAAATCTTCTGCTGCTTCGCCATCCTCTGGCAGACTTGCAAGAGCAAAGTTGATTTTCCAATTCCCGGATCTCCTCCTACCAGAACGAGTGACCCCGGCACAATCCCACCACCAAGAACCCTGTCTAATTCTTTAATTCCAGTCTTATTCCTTGTATCATCATCCGCGGAAACTTCTGTGATTGGAACCACTTTCGCTTCATTCACCGCTCTAGCTGCTACAGTCGTTCCTTTCGTGATGCCACTGTCAATTCTCTCCTCGACAAATGTATTCCATTCCTTACACATTGGACACTGACCGAGCCACTTCGCTTCCTCATGCCCACAATTCTGACAGAAGTAAACTGTTTTCTTTCCTTTTGCCATTCATAATTTCCTTTCTGTTCGAAGCAAGCGTAATACAGCTTGCCAGATTTATAGATTAGAAAAGGGAAAGGCGCATCTTGCAATTCCTTTCCCTCTGTTTTTACACTACTCTTGTTTCTATCCGAATCTGACTGATTAGCATTTGACAACTTTGATTGCAGCACTCTGATCTGCGTTAAGTTCAACACTTACACTTAATTTTCCGCTTAAGTTTGTTCCCATCTTACCTGCAGACTCTCCGGCGATAAATACTTCATATTCGCTCTCCGGCTCAAGTTCCAATGTAAACTGTACGTCTTCCGGTGCGGAAACTGTGAACTCAACTTCTGTGTCTGTCTCTTTGAAGTTCTCTACTGTACTTCCCGGAACAGACTCATAAACGAACATTCCATTTTTCTCCAACTTTGTAATCTCCGCAAATGTCTTTACTTTATAAAGATCTCCTTTAAATTCAAATCCGTCCTTCTTTGTCTTGGATGCAAGAGTGTAATCTCCAAAGCTTAATGTTCCATCGTTCTCTGCACGCAATAATTCTTTCACTGTTGCCATTTTTAATTTCCTCCTGGGTATATATATGTTCCTATTATATACTACTTAAAATAGTTTTTCTATAGATTTTATTTATTCTTCACATTTACAATTCGATGTAATTTTAAGCTTCTGTCTTCACAAAATGAATTCCCTTTTTGGATGCTCCTGCTGCCACATGATCCCCTTCCCGAATCTCTCCGTTCAGGATCGCATCTGCCAGCTTATCCTCCAGTTCTGTCTGCAATGCACGTCGCAGTGGTCTTGCTCCGTACTTCGCATCCGTTCCTTTCTCCACAATGAGAGCCTTCGCAGATTCACGCAGTTTCAGATAAATATTCATCTGTGATTCCAGACGTTTAGTAAACTGATTGCATAACAAAGAAACGATTTTCTTCATCTCTTCTTTGCCGAGTGAATGGAATACAATAATCTCATCAATTCGGTTCAGGAATTCCGGACGGAAGATCTGTTTCACTTCGTCCATCACATTCTGCTTCATCTTCTTATAATCACTCGCCGGATCTTCTTTTGTCGCAAACCCAAGTTTCTTCGGTTCAACAATTGCTTTTGCACCGGCATTGGAAGTCATGATGATCACTGTATTGGAGAAATCGACCTTTCTTCCCTGAGAATCTGTAATATGCCCATCATCCAACACCTGAAGAAGCACGTTGAATACATCCGGATGCGCTTTCTCGATCTCATCAAATAAGATGACAGAATACGGATGCGTACGAACCTGATCACTAAGCTGTCCACCTTCTTCATGACCGACATATCCCGGAGGGGATCCGATCATCTTGAAACAGAATGCTTCTCCATATATTCTGACATGTCAACACGGATCATTGCATCTTCTTTCCCAAATAATGCTTCTGCCAGTGCTTTCGATAATTCTGTCTTACCAACACCGGTTGGCCCGAGGAACAAGAAGGAACCGATCGGGCGCTTCGGATCTTTCAGTCCTACTCTTCCTCTCTTCACGCTCGTGCAACTGCGCCGACAGCCTCGTCCTGTCCGATCACTCTCTTCTGAAGGACATGCTCCAGATTCTTCAGACGCTGGGCATCGCTCTCTGCGAGCTTGCTTACCGGTACTTTTGTCCATGCAGACACCACTTCTGCAACCACATCTACAGTTACCGGCGGGTTCGCCTTCGCCTGTTTCTTCTCAAAGCGTTTCTTCACTGAGTCTAATTTCTTCTGCACTGCATCCTGTTCTTTCTGAATCAGAGACGCTTCCGCAAAATCTCCCCGTTCAATGCTCTCTTCCTTCTGCGAAGCAAGCTCTTTCACTGCCTGTTCTAACTGCTTCAGATTCTCTGGAACCTCATATCCCTTCAGACTTACCTTTGAGCATGCTTCATCCAAAACATCGATAGCCTTATCCGGAAGATTCCGGTCTGTAATGTAACGCTCTGACAGCTGTACAGCTGACTCCAGTGCCTGTTCTTCAATCACAACTTTATGATGCGCTTCGTATTTCTCTTTCAGGCCTTTTAAGATCTCAACACACTGCTCCTGTGTCGGCTCTTCGATCGTCACCGGCTGGAATCTTCGCTCAAGTGCTGCATCTTTCTCAATGTACTTCCGATATTCTGCAATCGTAGTTGCACCGATCAGCTGCATCTCACCTCTCGCCAGTGAAGGTTTCAGAATGCTGGATGCATCAATCGCTCCTTCTGCGCCTCCGGCACCGATCATCGTATGGATCTCATCAAGGAACAGAATTACATTTCCACAGGCTTCTACTTCTGAGATCAGCCTTTCATACGCTCTTCAAACTCACCACGGTACTTTGAACCAGCGATCAGTCCCGGAAGATCCAGACTGTAAATCTTCTTATCTTTCATCTTCTCCGGAACCACACCGGATGCGATTCTCTGTGCTAAACCTTCAATAATTGCTGTCTTACCGACTCCCGGTTCTCCAACCAGACATGGGTTGTTCTTTGTTCTTCGGCTTAAAATCTCCATCAGACGGTAAATTTCCTGGTTTCTTCCCACAACCGGATCCATTTTTCCTTCTGCCGCACGTTCTGTCAGATCCGCACAGTACTGCTCCATCATCGCACCGCTTCCGCGATTATCCTCCTGAAGTTCTTCCTGATAGATCTTCGGATCGATCCCTGCTGCATTCATAATGCTCTGGAATAGTTTCTGAAGATTCACATTCAATGTGATCAGAATCTTTGCTGCCACACAATCCACATCACGAATCATCGCAAGAAGGAGATGTTCTGTTCCGATTTCCGTTGTACGGAGTCTTTTACACTCCTTCGCGCTGTTCTCTAACAGATACTGGAGTCTCGGACTCTCTTCTAATCTCTTTCCTTTGGCTGCCGGATGTTCTTCTGCCGGAGTGATCAGCTCATCCATCAGCTTCAGGATCTTCTCCGACTCTACTCCACTGTTCGCAAGTACCTGTCCTGCCACTCCTGTATATTCTTCTCTCAATGCCAGAAGCAAATGTTCTGTTCCGATATACGGATGCTTCATCTCTCTGGCAGCTTTAGCCGCATACTTAAGCGCATGCTGCGCCGGCTTTGTATATGAAATCTGCATATATGTCTCCCTTATGTCTTTCTACTTCTCTGCTACCGGTTCTCGTGCAGCTCATATTCGTCAAAAATCTCATCTACCAGCTCATGAACCTCCTGCCGTGAGATGTTCTTGCAACGCCCTCGCGCAAGTACGATCCTTAACTGCTCTTTCATCACTTCGAGCTGCTGAAGTTTATCTACATCAACCGCGATCACTGCGCCTCTGCGTTTATCCAGACTGATATATCCTTCCCGCTTCAACACATGATACGCTTTGTTCACAGTATGCATATTCACTCCAACCGTATCTGCAAGCTGTCTGACAGATGGGAGTGAATCCCCTTCCTGAATATCTGACATAGCAATACCAAGAATGATCTGGTTACACAATTGAATGTAAATCGCCTCATCACTGTTGAAATCAACTTCTATCAGCATACGCGTAACCCCTTTCTCTTTCGTGTAAAACATATCTTCTGTAAAATCAGCCGCAGGAGATATTTTCCACTTGTTATATCCATCCTAGCACAACCTCTTGTTTGATTCAAGCAAAAACGCAGAAGAAAAGGAAGGTTTTCTTCCTCTTCTCCTGCGTAAAGCATCACTATTTTATTTCTCAGGAAATACAATTTCCATTCTTGTTCCTTTTCCGTACTCACTATCCACCTGAACTTTTGCCCCATGCAGAATTGCTCCATGCTTCACGATCGACAGTCCAAGTCCTGTTCCACCCCGTTCTTTCGAATGGCTCTTGTCAACTCTGTAGAATCGTTCAAAGATTCTATCCTGATGTTCTTTTGGAATTCCGATTCCTGTATCACTCACGCGGACTTTCGGTCCTTCCAGTGTATTTCCTACCCAAATGGTTACATTTCCATTTTCTTTATTATACTTTACAGCATTTTCTGTAATATTATAGATCATTTCATCCAGAATCTGACGTATTCCATGTATTTTCACAGATTCTCCTGTCAGTTCCATATGAATATTCCGCTGAGCCGCAGTAAGAGAAAGACGACTGACAATTTCTCTCGTCAGTTCAAATAAATCTACATCTTCTTTCTCAAGCTCAACAGATTCGTCATCTAGCTTTGATATCTTAATAATATCTTCGATTAAGGTCAGAAGTCTGCGTGCCTCCTTATAAATAGTCTCAGAGAATCTTGGGATATCCTCCGGACGTACCAGTCCATTCATCATGATCTCTGCGTATCCGGAAATCGAAGTGAGCGGAGTTTTCAGCTCATGGGATACATTTGCAGAGAATTCTTTACGCATATTGGCCACAGCTTCTTTTTCTTTATTCTGCTTATCCATAGCTTCCAAAAGCGGGGTCATCTCCTCATATACAACATTATCCAATGGGTTTTCCAAATCCAGATGAATTACAGGTTCCATCAGTCTGTTTGTCTGCCATTTTGCAAGAAACCAGGCAAGTACAAGTCCAATGATTCCAATCCCTATAACCACCGGCAAAATATTTAATGAAGTCCACATCAAACTATCCATTGATTTTGAAACACGAAGAACGTTCCCATCATCCAGAAGAACCGCATAATAATACAATTCTTTTCTTACGGTATCTGACATACGGATCTTCTCGCCTGTCCCATTCTTCAAAGCCTGCTGTACTTCGGCTCTGGTCTTATGATTCTCCATTGTACTTCCATCATTTCTGGAATCATACAGAACCTCTCCCGTAGATGCAATCAGCGTCACCCGCGTTCCCTGATCCACATCATCCAGCTGTGCAAGATACTCTGTTCCTGACAGATCGACTGCCGTTTGATATACGATGCCTCCTGTTTGATCTCACCCTCAAGGATCTTCAGGTTCCGCTGATACACACCAACAGACATGATCAGATATATCGGAACTAAAATTGCAATCAGTATAAACATCATGCTTTTCTGAATTCGTTTTCTCACTTTCTCATATCCTCCAGACTTGTATTACGCTTCTCCACCGATCCGATATCCAACACCACGAACCGTCTTGATCAAACTGCCCTGCTCACCTAACTTCTGGCGAAGCGTCCGGATATGAACATCAACCGTTCTTGTCTCTCCATCAAAATCATAGCCCCAGATCTCTGTCAGAAGCTGATCTCTTGTCAGCACGATTCCCTGATTGCGCATCAGTTTCTCAAGTAACTCAAACTCTTTCAATGTCAATACAGCATTCTCTCCGTCTACTTTTACTTCATGTTTCTTCGTATCTAAGCAGATTCCTCCAATAGAAGTTTCGTCTTATCCTGCTGCTTCCCACTTCTGCGAAGCACTGCTTTGATTCTGGAGATCAGCTCCATCATACCGAATGGTTTTGTCACGTAATCATCCGCACCGGAATCCAGTCCCACTACCTTATCATACTCTGACCCCTTCGCTGTCACCATGATCACAGGGATATCCTTTGTCTTTGATGAATTTTTCAGTTTCTTAAGAATCTCAAGTCCATCTTCCCCCGGAAGCATAATATCAAGCAAAACAAGCTCTGGCGTGTCAAACGCCAAAGCCTCCATAAATGCCGTCCCGTCTGCAAATCCTTTGGCTTCCAGACCGGTTGTCTCCAGAGTGTAGATTACAAGTTCGCGAATATTATCGTCATCTTCTACACAAAAAATCATATATTTCGTTCTCCCTCCTGATGCATCACAGAACTATCCTTATGTACTCCGGTAATTGAAAATTCTACCCACTCGGCAATATTGGTCGTATGGTCTCCAATTCGCTCAAGATATTTTGTCACCATGATCAGATCAAAGATTTTCTTCCATCACGGCTGTCAGCTCACGGATCAACTGAATCATCTGATCTCGGATCTCATCAAAATAATCATCGATCTCATCATCATCTTTCATAACTGTACGGGCAAGTTCAAGATCTTTTTCAACATATGCAGTTACACTGTTGCGTACCATCTTGCTTACTCCTGTTGCCATTGCTGTCAGCTTATCAAGATTCTCCTCCATCTTTTCCCACTTGGAAGAAATGATGATCTCTGCAATATCAGAAGTCTGATCTCCGATACGTTCCATATCTGTGATCATCTTAAGTGCTGCTGAGATTCTTCTAAGATCTCTTGCAACCGGCTGCTGCTGAAGCAAAAGTTTCAGACAAAGTCTCTCGATATCTTTTTCAATCTGATCGATCTCTTCATCTTCCTTGATCACAACCTGAGCCTGTTCTGTGTTGCCGTCCTTTAACGCCTGTGTTACCTTTGTAATTGCTGCTTCACACAATTCACCCATATGTGTAAGCTGTGTATCCAATGTATGAAGCTGCATATCATATCTGTACCGCATAAATCAACCAAACCTCCCTGTGATGTAATCCTCAGTTCTCTTATCCTCAGGAATGGAGAACAATTTTTCAGTGTCATTATATTCGATCACTTCTCCTAAGAGGAAAAATGCTGTGTTATCCGATACCCGGACAGCCTGCTGCATATTATGCGTTACCATAACGATAGTATAATCTTTTTTCAGTTCCATCGCAAGGTCTTCAATCTTAGATGTTGAGATTGGATCCAGTGCGGATGTCGGCTCATCCATCAGAATTACTTCGGGCTCAACTGCCAGTGTTCTTGCGATACACAGTCTCTGCTGCTGTCCACCGGAAAGTCCGAGCGCACTTTTATTCAGACGATCTTTGAGTTCATCCCAAATCGCTGCCTGACGAAGGCTTCGCTCAACGATCTCATCCAGCTGATATTTTTTCTTGATTCCGGAAATTCTCGGTCCATAAGCCACATTGTCATACACACTCTTTGGAAATGGATTTGGCTGCTGAAATACCATGCCAACACGATGACGCAGTGTGATCTCGTCCATTTCCTTGAAAATATCCTTGCCGTCGAGCAGAACATTTCCATCAATCTTACAATTTTCCACCAGATCATTCATACGGTTCAGTGTCTTCAGAAATGTAGATTTTCCACATCCGGAAGGTCCGATAAATGCAGTGATCTTATTCGCCTCGATCTTCATATTCACATCTTTGAGTGCATGGAAGTCTCCATAATGAAGATTCAGATGGCTGATATCAAATTTATAATCATTTGCTTTTTTTTGCTTCCATTTTTATTAATTTATCCTTTCCACATGCCAGTCAACGAAATGATTGACATAGAAATTATCAGTTAGCTTTCTCTTTCATTTTCTGTCTTTAGTTTCCTGAATTCTTCTTATTAATGTGTCGACTCAATGCATTTGCACCAATGCTGAACAGTAGAACAAGAATCATCAGGATTGCTGCTGACAGGTTTGCAAGGTTCGGATCCTGTCCATTGATCTGAAGTCCCCAGATCTGCAAGGACAATGTCTCTGCCGGACGGAAAATATTCAGTGGGCAGGTCGGTGATGTCAGATTCCAGTTATTCCAACGCAGATCTGTTCCTGATCCTGTTGTATACAGAAGTGCTGCCGCCTCACCAAATCCTCTTCCGGCTGCCAAAATAACACCTGTCATAATTCTTGGAATACACGCCGGGATCAACACATGATAAATGGACTGCCATCTTGTTGCTCCAAGTCCAAGACTTGCCTGCAGATAATGTCCCGGCAGACCATTGATCGCGTCTTCTGTCGTTGTTGTGATAACCGGAATTGCCAGAATGGAAATGGACAATGCTCCTGCAAGAAGACTCTTTCCAAGTCCGAAAAATACAAGGAATACCAGATATCCGAACAGTCCGACAACAATGGATGGAAGGGAAGAAAGTGTCTCAATACAAATTCTCAGAAATTTTGTAAGAAATCCTTTCTTCGCATACATTGCCAGATAGATTCCGGCTGTCACTCCAAGCGGAATGGAGAATAACAGCGAAATAAATACCAGATAAATTGTATTGAACAACTGGTTTCCGATGCTTCCTTTTCTCGCAAAGGCAAACATCTCCGGTGTTGCTCCTGTAAATCCCTTGATAATTACATAAGATGCAAATCCAATCAATAATGTAAAGAAGAACACTGCGATCAGATAAAACACGCCTGTCATTATTTGATTTATTCCTCGCGCACGTTGCACTCGATTCATCTATTTGCTCCCCCTTACTCTTTGTCTTTCTTCGGTCTTGAGAAATAATGGATCAGCAGGATGAATAACAGAGATAATAAGAACAATAACAATGCCATTGTCCAGAGTGCTGTCTTCATCTCACCACCCTCAGTTGCATTTCCCATCTGCGCTGCAATTTCTGTAGTCAAACTCTTTGTTGTGGAGAATAATCCCTTTGGAAGAGCTGTTGTCTGTCCAATTACCATTGCAACCGCAAGTGCCTCACCGAATGCTCTCGCAAGTCCGAGAATAATTCCTGAAAGAATTCCTGAACCTGCTGCCGGAATGACAACTTTATAGATGGACTGCCACCTTGTAGAACCCAGTCCGTAGGCTGCCATACGGTAATCTTTTGGCACAGAATGAATGGAATCTGCCGCCACATTACTGATGGTCGGGAAGATCATCAGTGCCAAAACAATCCCCGCTGCCAAAATAGAATGTCCAACCTGTAAATGAAATACTTTCTTAATTGCCGGAATCAGACTGTAAGTCCAACCATCCATAAACAACGGAAGGGATTCCAGCGAAAATTTCAACGATTGGCCTGTAAAACTTTTCTCCGAATTTCGGCGCGATCTCAATCATAAAGATTGCTGAACCTACTGCAAATGGAGTCGCGATCAAAAGTGCCAGACCACAGGTGCACAGAGAACCTACGATAAAGATCAATGCTCCGACAGTTCCACCACCCTGTGCATTATCTTCCGGGTTCCAGTCTGTCGATCCTAAGAATTCAAATATGGAATGACCAAATATCGTAAATGTACCGGATCCCTTATATATAAGAAAGGCTCCGATACAGATTGTGATGGCAATAACAAGCAAACCGCCCGCTGTCATCAGTCCTCTCCATGCATACTCTTTTGTAAACATGTTTTGTTTCTTCATATTTTCACCTTTTATCAGTGAAATGTACTGCTGTTCTGAATTTTCCAGGAACACACAGTACATTTCGTAGCTCTTCACTTTATGCTATTAGGTTACTGTTCACACGATGTGCGACCAGCAATGCTATTAATGCTCTGTTACAGTCATCTTAGATGCAACACCATAACCAAGTTTCTCCATCTGAGCGCCATATTCATCACCTGTGATATAATCAAGGAATGCTTTTGTCACTTCATTTGGTTCACCCTTTGTGTACATATGCTCGAATGTCCATACAGGATATTTTCCGCTGTAAGTATTCTCAAGTGTTGGCTCAACATCATCAATTGCTACTGTCTCAACACCTGCATCTCCTGTCAGATAAGAAAGTGCTACATAACCGATTGCTCCGTTTGTACTCTTCACATTTGTAAGAAGAACTCCGGAATCATCTGTTTCCATGGATGTGTTAGAAGCTTCTTCGTTTCCGTCCAGTGCATATTTCTGGAATGTTGCTCTTGTTCCTGAAGACTCAGGACGTGTTACAAGAACGATATTCTCATCTGGTCCTCCAACATCTTTCCAGTTTGTTGTCTTTCCTGTGAAGATGGAGATCAACTGCTCTTTTGTCAGACTCTTAACACCTGCTTCTGCAACATCTTTGTTTACGATCGGTGCCATAGTTACAACACATACCTGATGATCTACAAGCTCTTTTGCTGCTGTCTCATCCAGTTTATCTTCTGCTGCCACATCAGAGTTACCGATATCTACAGTTCCTTCTGATACCTGCTTCAGTCCTTCTCCCGAACCGCCTGCATCAATTGTGATAGATACATCCGGATGATCATTTAAGAACGAATCTGCTGCATCATCAGCAAGTGGTTTCAGTGCTGATGAACCGGCTGCTGTGATTGTTCCGCTTAATGAGCTGTTACTACTCTCTGTATTTGTACCTGCTGCATTATCTGAAGTTCCGTTTGATGAACTTCCACATCCAACTGCCATTGTTGCTGTCATACCTGCTACTGTAAGTAATGCGATAAACTTTTTCATTTTCATGTTAATTTATCTCCTTTACGTTTCATACACATTTCTAATCCCGCTGCATTTTCTTTTTTTATGTTCTACAGCCATTTGTGCTTCCCTCAAGCACAGTACATATGTTACGTAAGAAATGTAAAGTCTGAAATCAACCAAACGTTAAGTTTATGTAAAACAACAACAGGTGTTTTTTCGGATTTGTGCAGATCCCTGGCGGAGCGTATATATTAGGAAAGAACTTCCTAATATATAAAAAAGAGAGGTCTCTCAACCTCTCTCACAAATCATCTCTTTATCTGAAGCAAACACATAAGAACTACGCCCAGAATCAGACCACCGAGAAAACAGACAATATATCCAAGAACCACCTTCCGATTTCCCCTTTCACAGCTTGTCTTCCTGATGTCATTATATGAAGCTTCCTGTGAAAATATTCCTTCTAATCTTCGAGTGTTCCCCTTGCCCAACGAATCAGCCATAGAATACTCCAAGTCAGCAGCACTCCCATAATCACACCGACAATGTTAATTCCTGCTTCATCCCACTGACAGTGTCTTCCTACGATCAGAACCTTGTGTGCCTCATCCGCAATTGCAGGATCGTACAAAGTCCGAATACCGCACACGCCGCTTTCCAGGCTTTCATCACATTCTTCATTGCCAGAACCAATAATCCTGATTCTATGAAATAAACGATAAAGTGTGCCCATTTCCTCAGATACATGTGTACACCGTCTACACTGTCCTGCGGAAAAAAGTGCTGTTGGATCCATTCTGCCACCGGCAGACTGGTTGCTGCTGTCTGTGGTCCATTCTGGCTTGACAAAACCAAAAGAAGGATCAGCCAGATGATTGCCGGCAAAAACGAGATCATCGTCAGCTTCCTGTTCTTCTCTCTATTCGTTTTCTTATTGCTCTTCAAAAATCTACTCCTAACTGATATACTGCTTTTCTTTTTTGCTCATTATACCATGTAGAAATACTTTGTCAAATTTTAGTTTCTCACCTTACTTATACGTTAAACAAGTAGTTCGCAATCCCACACATCAACACCACTGTCCTGGAACACGCCATGCAAACGTTCATGCAGCTGCTCTTTTGTCACATCTTTCTTTAGAATCACTTGAATGAATCCTCCTCCACCGGCTCCTGATATAAACTTCCCATCTACCAGGTCTTCACATACAAGAAGGATCTGATCGATACAGGTATTGGTTGTACCGGCATCCAACATACAGGATAATTTCCAATGTTGGTTTAAAAGCTCAGCAAATTCGTCAATATCTCCCTGCTCCAGCGCAAAACGCATTAACACGGCAATTGCCTTCATCTCCTTTAATGCCTTCAATGACTCTGGTCTGCTTCCGATATAGCCACCAACTACATCACGCAACAGATTTCTTGCAAGACGTCTCTGACCAGTATAGATCAATGCAAAACGTTCTTTCAGTTCCTTCTTTCCCTCTTCCGGCATCTCTATCTTCTCTACAACAAGCTTCTGGGCAATCCCCGGTTTTGTTGAGATCAGTTTAATTCCTTCTGTCAGTCCGCCAACCTGATCCTGCCAGCCGCCTCCGGTACTCATGATCTGCTCCATACCAAGGACAACATCATAGATCTCTGCATCTGTACGCTCCTGACCAAGGAATTCAAAGATTCCCTTTACGCACGCTCCTGATAAGATACTGCTTGTTCCAAGTCCTGATCCTTTCGGTACTCCGTAAACCTGGGTAGAAAGATAGATTCCTCCTCCCATCCGCTTTAAGATCTCCTGAAGATCTGCTTCTTCCTTGACCGGGATAATTCCACAGGCGATCAAAGCTGCTTTATGCAGTGCAAATGAATCATATGGATTATGACAATCCTGGATCTCAGCTGCACTGTCTACAGTTGTATAGACTCCGATATCCTTACTTTCAAATTCCACATGAAGCTCATCTAATCTCTTTACCGTGATCTGTACCGGATCGATTCCTCTTAATTTCATTGCAGCATTAAGAACTACTCCACCCTTTTCATTACAATGTGGTGGTGTATCCGTCCAGCCTCCGCCCCAGTTCACGCGGACCGGAAGGGCGATATCAACCTGATCTTTTACAATTCTATATCCTGCACTATCTGGAAGCTTCTTCTCTGCTTCTTCATAAATTGCCTCCTGGATTGTTCCAAAACAGTCATTTTCGAGTGCATCATAATGCAGATCATCATAAATCGTTCTTGTCTTTTTCATATAACAGGAAACTGCATGATAGATTCGGATCTTCAATGAGAAACCTGCTTCTTCCGCATCTTCAATCAGCAACTTAAAGATTTCTTTCGATATTCCACGCTTTCCAAATATCTTGAGTGCATCCGCATAATACATTCCCTGCTCCAGTTTTCTGATGAAACACTTGCAAGAATACGGTTTTCAAGAAACCTCTCCTGATCACAGGATGCCTCAATATCTGCTGCATTAAAACTGGAATATAGACTCATGCGTTCACTCTCGCGCCATCTGGAAATCTCTTCTTCTGTTTGCAGTACCATGTGCCATCTTGTAAATGATTTCAGCCATATCAAGGGCATCTTCCCAGTCATCACACACCGGATAAAGATCTGCAAACCACAGATAGGTCTCTTCTCCTTTCCAGAGTTCTTCTTTCATACTTCATTCTGAGTCATAAACTGATTCAATGTCGTGCCGAGAAATGAAACCTCTCCCGGATATTTTCCCTTCGGATTATCTGGTACACCATAAATTCTGATTACTTTTTTCCCACCTGTCAGTTCGATTCCGTGCATAACAATCTGTTCCGGAATCTTCCGGTCCATAATACGCACATGCGAAAGAACGGTTCCGTCGCCGACCTCAGAATTACCAAGAATATAACAATTCTCTAGATATGCTTCTTTTCCTATCTTCGCACGGCTTCCTACATAAGCATTATGCGCTGCAAATCCTTCTTTTTGCACTGCTGAATTCACCTGCATCTTCCAATCCAGGAACTCGTAATCCTGCACATCTTTTGTTACAAGACTTCTCAATTCCCTTGTTGTTCCGAAATGAATAAATTCCGCCGGTGACAGACACAACAGCTTCATTGAGAAATGATGGATCGCATTCCAAATCTGTGTCCTACATTCATGCAGTGCTTCATTGAGCTGTCCTTCTGCTGCCTCTTTATAGAAATCTTCTAATGTAGAATCATTTGCAAGCGGATATAAAAAATCCCCATAAAAGCTGATCCTTGCTTCTTCATTACAAAACTGCCGGAATTTCTTCTCGTCCACCTTGCCCTCTGTTGAAATCAGACGGAACAGTGCCTGCAACAATGCGCTGCCAAACAATACCGCACCTGTATCAAGGTCTACATTTCCTGCTTTATTAACAGCTCCCATCTCTCGCAAACGCTCTTCTGTCTGTTTATGAAGAAAACACTTTACATAATCATGTCCATCGTTCAGAAATACGCCATGATTCTTTCCTGTAGCTACCGGCTCTTTAATGGAAATTGCTGCTGCTCCGTCAAACTGCGCATCGATCTGAAGCGGATTAAACAGGAGCAATACATCACCTGACAAAACAAGCATTCCCTCCTGGATCCTGGATGGAACTCCTGACATTCCTACAATAAACTCATCAAATAAAGTGGAACTTCTTCCATCCGGCAATTCTCTTGGAACCGGTGAGAAAAGCTTGCCGATCGCAGAATACTGCGGCACTCTCTTGCTGTCACCACCTGAATGAATCACAAGAATTCTACGATTCTTAAAAGGATTCTCTCTCTCAGGCTCCTGTTCTGCAATATAACGCATCACCTGAAAGGTAGCGCCTCCGGATCCCACACGTTTTCCCTCCGGATCTGGAAGAACCGCATACGTTGTCTCTTCCGGAAGAAGACCTTTTTCCAGACGGTTCTCGATCTGATTCCGATAAGCCGTTGCCTGTGCTTTATTTGATGCTGTCAATATAATATAATCCCATTTAATAAAGCTTTTTTTCTTTAAACTTCTTTCATAATCTTCCCAGGAATCTAGATAGGACTGACGTAGGAAGAGATTGTTCATCTTCTCGTATTTCATTTTCTTACTCCTTATCTAACCTTTTCTTTTTTCTTATCTTAGTTAAACATTCAAATAACATCCAATGCTAGGATAACACACATTTTATAAAATTGAAAGTAATTGCAACCCGAGTAGACGTTTTTCTATATCAGAACAGTAACCAGAACACGACTTTTTCATATACAAAAAAGAGCTGTGAAAAACGAAATTATTCTCTATTTTTCACAACTCTTTTCAAAAATCAGTTTAAAATGCTCTTATTGCTGTGTAAAATCATTATTCGCTGTTGCTGCTACCGCACTTTCCTGAGCACTGATAGACTGAACTGTCTCAGAAGGTGTATACGTTTCTGTCGGATACAAAAATGTATGCATCTGTGTACTCATGTCATTCAATGTAACCGGAACTTCATAGAACACACCATCAATCTTACCGGAATAGAATACCTTTGGAAATGCATCCATTGCTTCCACCTTGTATTCTGTAATTTTACTTAAAAGACGAAGTACTTCGCTCTCTAAATAGTTTGTATTAATTTTATCAAGCATGCTCTTGGCAATATCGATCTTTTTCGCTTTATCAAGCTCCTGTGCTTTTGAGAAAATCTTAAAGAGAACTGTTCTCTGTCTTTCACTTCTCTTATAATCTCCTCCTTCTGTATAACGGATACGGCTAAATGCAACCGCCTGTGTTCCGTCTAATGTATAAGTACCTGCTTCTGTAATGTGTGCAGAAGATGTTCCCCTGATTCCATTAAGCTCATCAATATAACCATTGATATACTTTGTTTCTTCTTCTGTAATATCCTGCTCGATTCCATCCATATCATCAACCAGTTCTGCTACATTCATGAAGTTAACTGTAATATATTTCTGAATATCCAGATCAAAGTTTGTATTTAATGTATCCATTGCAAGCTCCGGTCCTCCGAAAGAGTGTGCATGTGTGATCTTATCCAGACCATGACCTTCAATCTGTACATAACAATCTCTATAGACAGAAGCAATATACACTTTTTTATTTGTATTATCTACATTTACCACCATCAGGGAGTCTGATCTTGTTCCCTTACCAAGATTATTTTCTCTGGAGTCAACTCCAAAAATAGCAAATGTCTCCTGATTCACTTCCGGCTCTTCTACTTCTTCCGGCTCTTCTTCCTCTTGCACTACCTGCTTTGTCTCTTTCTTTGGCTCTTCCTTTTCTTTCTTCTTTCCGCAACCGGAAAAAGAAGCAACTGCAAGTGCAACAATCAAAAGAACTGCAAGCATTCTTCTCTTTTTCACCTGAATTTTCCTCCTTCTCTCTGTCTTATCTCCATATTTGCACAAAATGGCTATGTTTCTTTAACAAACACAGCATTTTAGCACACTTTAATTTAGAATGCTATAGAAAATCCTCAGTTCTCGCCCGAAAACGGTTCTTTCTGACATTTTTCACCGATTTTCTCACCCATCTTTACCAATGTCTCTGCACCGGTTGCACTGTTTCTCACCAGATCTTCATCCGTCTGCACTTTTCCCGGTTCTGTCAAAAGAACGACTGTAGACCCGCCAAACTCGAACATTCCTTTTTCTTCTCCCCGGTGTACAACAGATACTTTCTTCTTATGATTCTTAATCCGTCCAACCATAAGAGCACCGACTTCCATCTGCAAAACGGTTCCCAGTTCTTCTGTCTGTACAAGACAATATTCCCTTGTATTCATCTTGTAAATCGGAGCATAGTCATTTGCCACCGGATTTACTGTATGAAATACTCCTCTGATCTTTCGCTGTGCAGATTTCACACCATCTGCCACATAACAATATCTGTGATAGTCATCTACGTGAGACGGATTATATAAGCTGTTCCACCTTCATAGCGTTTCGCAAGCTTTTCATCCTTCAGAAGACTACGGACTGTATACTGTGTCTGTTTGATAAGAAAAAGTCCATCCCTTTGAATCGGACAAACTGTCACTTTCCCGTCACAAGGACTGATCAGTACTTCTTTTCTTCCGTCAATCGGACGTTCCTCTGCTAAAATCTTACGCGTAAAAAGTCATTATAAGAAGAATAATGATTCTTATCATAGATTGACAGATCAATCTGATTCTTTCTGACAAACGATGGAATCAACAGCCTGGATACTCTGCTGTCCAGCACTTTTCCACCAAGTCGGGATACCCTGGAACCAAGCAATGGTTTCAGCATCATTCTTGTCAATGTATGTCCATAGATATATTCCAGGAATCTGTCCTGTCCTGTTGTTTTCTCCGTCCTGTTTCCGTTTCTGTCTGCATAAATCATAATCTCTCCTCTTACATGAATCTTCGTCTCAATGTCCAGACTACTGCAACCGCTACTACTCCGACTAATGCAGAAAGTGTCTTATTCCCCGGCTTTTTTAATTTGAAATCCATAACAAACAGAAGTCCTACAAGAAGAACCATCGCATGCAGTACAATTCTGAAATCACAGTGCAGAAATGGGCGAAGCACAACAAGAATCGGTAATGCGATCGACATGGATGTGATTGGCAATCCCTGATAACACTTTCTGTTCTCTGTTGTCTCATCCTGCCTGGACTCTTCTGTTACATTAAACCATGCCAGACGGATCAATCCTGCCAATACATAAAACATAAGAATAAGAACACCGACAATCCCATTCATTCCCATACAATAACAGATGATCGCCGGTCCAACTCCAAAACAGACAATGTCACACAGGGAATCAATCTGGATTCCAAAACGTTTCTCTATTTCTGTTCTATCCTTCTTTGTTCTTGCAATCTTCCCATCAAACATATCACACAGACCGGACAGTGCAAGACACAATACTGCAAGATCCAGATGTCCATTCAATGACAGCATCATCCCACCAATCGAAATCCACAGACTGATATATGTAAGTATAACTGTGTAATCATAAACACCTAACATTTTATTTCCCCCTTGTTTTTATTCTTTTCAGAATAACTTCTCCAGTTATTTATGCTTTCTTCCTTAAGTTTCTTCCTATTGTAAAATTCGCCACGATCGTAAAAATTGCACTGATCAGTAATTCTGTATAATATCCAAGTCCTCTGCTTAAGATCATTCCCGGAATCAAAAGTGTGCTTCCAAAAACTGGTTCAAAAATCATCGAAAACAGTTTTTCACTGATGCCCATACCACCTGGACAGTGGCAGCATATCCACAGAAACTGAAATCACAGACTGCAGAAGAATGATCACGAATGCATTCGTTCCGGACAGTCCAAATGCCTTATATACAAACCAGGTTGCTGTAAACAGTGCGAACCTCTGAAATAGTGTGATTGCAAATACATTAACCAGCACCATCATATGATCTTTCAGATAAACCGCTGTTGTATGATACTGATCCATTGATGCATTCAGTTTCTCAATTCTTGTACTCTTATGTCGCATCAGATGCATTTTTTCCAGCAGTTCCATTCCTTTCACAAGAATAGAACGTGCAAGCACCGGATGAAATACAAGGAGCAGCATAGAAGCCACACAAAACACATTTAAACCTGTTCCAAGATAAAAAATATGACGGATCTCATACATATGTGTTCTGATGAATCCCCTACCGAAGATCATAAGTCCAAGGCCGATCACAACGAGAACCATCTTATATGTAATCGTGACAATCATCAGCACAAGTGTTGATACCGGGATTGGAATTTTCTCTTTCTTCATATAATAAATCTGCGCCGGCTGTCCTCCTGTTGCGGATGGCGTGATACAGCTGAAAAAGAATCCCACAGAGGAAAACAGGAAACATTTCCATTTCTTTAGATGAAT
>ENA-OQCX01000322-OQCX01000322.1-human-gut-metagenome-genome-assembly--contig:-NODE-322-length-25061-cov-1.810339_pt1 | contig 25061 bp, 31 predicted proteins | sample MGYA00242762_ERZ504587 | MGnify/ENA primary metagenome ERZ504587 (study PRJEB26092, sample SAMD00036337) | human gut metagenome | host: Homo sapiens | study: EMG produced TPA metagenomics assembly of... | reverse complement strand
CCTCCGAAATTACATCTTGTACAACAAAAGGAAAAATAAAAGTATTAGATGTTAACGAGACAAAGCATTATATTGCGGTAGGAGGAATTTGTGCACGAGCAGAAGTATATCCCATTGTACCAATGAGATTGATTTTCAGATTGATGGTAATACAGGGGTTTATATAGCCCCTCGGGTAGGAGGTATTGTGGCGTTTTCTAATAATACAATATCGGAATGCATCAATAAAGGAGATATTATTTGCAGAGAAGGAAGTTTTGATTCCCTTGCTTGCGGAGGAATTAGTGCAGCTTCTTCATCTAACGCCTCTATTATAAATAGTAAAAATTATGGAATGATTGATATTTCTGCTTACAGTAACCCTATATCCGTCGGAGGTATTGTTGGCACAGGTGTACCGCACACGATTGATTCTTGTATCAATTATGGAACAGTTAGTGCAAGGGCATATGGTGGTGTAGTAGAAGTAGGAGGAATACTAGGCAGCACATCTACTTCTGCTTATCAAGCTTCGATTAATAAAAGCGTTAATTATGGAATTATTACTGCCATTGCTACTAGCAGACCTATGACTTCAAGTTTTACGGGTGGTATTATAGGAAGGATTCAAGCGAAAGATATAACCTTGTCAAATTGCTACAATGTTTGCGATTCAATTACATCAAAAACCCAAAATGATAATGGTGCAGCACTTCCCTCAGTAGTTGCACGCATTGCAGACTCTTCTAATTATGCCGTTTCTTTTGTTAACAATCACGCGATAGATAGTATTACCCTTAACGGCTCCATCCCCACCGAAGACATTGGCCCCGACCAGAAGAACGGTGGCTCCATGACCAAAGCCGAAATTGAGAAAGCCATTCAAGACCTCGGCTTTGAACTGCCCAACGAGCTTCCCGCCGCTTCCTGACGGGAACCAAACCCTTTCAAACAGAATAGGATATACAGCAGGGGCAGCATACTTTTTTATGCTGCCCCTGCGTTTGTAAAACGCAAACCAGAACTTGCCGACCCAAATAAAATCAGTATTTGCATTTCTGCCATACCTAAAAAACAATCCACTGATATTTGCAAAAAAGAAATGATGGACAACACCACACGCATATGTATATATGGAGTGAGGTGTATATGATGATTCTAAAATCTATCACAGTAGGGCAAACAAAAGTGCTTATTCATGATGAGTCGATTTTGCAGGACAAAAAGAAAATAGAGCAAACAAAAGAACAACTCAATCGAATTGCATTGGATATTCTAAAAAAGCATTCATAAAAAAACACGTAGGTACATTGCCAAAAAAGCTTGTACCTACGTGTTTTTGTTTGTTCATCTCTAACAACGCACGGGCCAACGAACTGGCGCACCTTGAAATGATCGGCGCCATTGTTCATCAGCTTACTCGTAATTTAAGTGAAGATGAAATTAAAAAGAGCGGTTTTGACACCTACTTTGTCGACCATACGGCTGGTGTTTATCCTGCTTCCGCTGCCGGCGTGCCGTATACAGCTGCCTATATGCAGAGTAAAGGCGACATGATTACAGATCTTCATGAAGACCTGGCTGCTGAGCAAAAAGCACGGACGACCTACGACAACATTCTGCGTCTGGTCGACGATCCGGACGTCCGTGATCCGATTAAATTCCTGCGTGAGCGTGAGATTGTCCATTATCAAAGATTTGGAGAGGGACTTCGACTTGCAACCGATAAAATGAACTCTAAGAACTTCTATGCGTGCAATCCCTCTTTCGACAAGCATTGCCGCTAAACGGCCTTCCCGGTCAGTAAGCTCGCTTTCAACCGGCAGCCGGACACACCATGAATGCAAATCAGCATGGGGCTTCCCATGCCTCGGACTTCTTTCTAGCGTTGTATCACCGGCGACAGCCACTGAGCCGTATCGTGTATCAAACGGCATTGCCCTATTGTTAAGCGTAGCCCCGGCACAAATGACAGGGATAACCTACGACACATGCTCTAGCTCTATAATCCTTTTTAATTTCAATATTTTTCCTATCCAAATCATCTGGATTCTATTGTATAATAAAGGTACCGCTGGCTATGCTGCGCATAAGGCGGCGTGAAACAGTTCAAAACGGATTCGGTAGAAGTTTTTCCCAACACACAATAAATGGCATACTATCGAAAAAAAGTGTTTATTTCCGCGCCAAGATGCAATATAATAAAATACGTTTCAGGGCGTACCATCCATCGGTATTTTCCCCGAAGCCGGGTGTAAAGAGCCGATTTTTAACAAAGAAAATTGAGGTGGCAGCATTGTACGAAATTGACGAGCTATTGAAACAGGTTAAACGGATCCATATGATCGGCATCGGCGGAGCGGGGATGTGCCCGCTCGCAGAAATTCTCCTGAAGGAGGGTTACACGCTCACCGGATCTGATAACAATGAAAGCGACAACCTGACCAAACTCCGTTCGCTGGGCGTACCGGTATCCATGGGGCACCGTGCGGAAAACATTGGAAACGCCGAAATGGTCGTATACACCGCCGCCCTGCTCGATGATAACCCGGAGCTTTGTGCCGCAAAAACGCTGGGCGTGCCAACTTTTGAGCGTGCCAAACTGTTCGGCGCAGTCACGCGCATGTATTCCAACTGCATTGGCGTTTGCGGTACGCACGGCAAAACCACCGTTACCTCGATGCTCGCGCAAATTCTCATCATGCGGAGCTCGACCCCTCCGCCGTAATCGGAGGCCGCTGCCGCTGATCGACAGCCACGGCCGCGTCGGCCACAGTGATACGTTGGTTTGCGAAGCCTGCGAGTTTGCAGATACCTTCTTGAGCCTTTCACCGGATGTTGCTGTGATTTTGAATATTGATGAAGATCACCTTGACTATTTTAAAACGCTTGGCAATATTATCCGCTCCTTTCACCAGTTTGCCTCCATGGCCCAAACGCTGATTATCAACGGGGATGATAGGAATACCCGTCAAGCGGTTGCGGATTTGCTGGCTCAAAAAGAGGTGGTTACTTTCGGGCTTGGCGGCGGTAACGATTACAGCGCGGCCAATCTCCAAGTGCACCGCGGTGCTTTTCCGGAATATGATCTCCTTTGCCGGGGAAAAATGGTCGGCCATGTCCGGCTCGACGTGCCTGGGATGCATAATGTGCCCAATTCCCTTGCGGCGATTGCCGCCGCCGTGCAGGCCGGTGCAACGATTGAGCAGTGCATTACCGGGTTGGAAAGCTTTCACGGCGCGGGCCGCCGGTTTGAGAAGCTGGCCGTCTGCAATGGCGTAACCATTGCGGATGATTATGCGCACCATCCTGCGGAGCTGCGCGTCACCCTTGAAGCGGCGCTTAAAATGGGGTATAATGCGGTATGGGCTGTGTTCCAGCCTTTCACTTATTCCCGCACCTATCTGCTGATGGATGATTTTGCACAGGTCCTCAGTATGGCGGATCACGTTGTTATGACGGAGATTATGGGCTCGCGCGAGCGCAACACCTACAACGTTTATACCGCCCAGCTAGCCGAAAAGATCCCCGGCAGCGTCTGGTTCAACACCTTCGACGAGGTTGCGCAATACGTGGTTGATCACGCACAGAAAGGCGATTTGGTCATCACGCTTGGCTGTGGGGATATTTATAAAGCGGCAAAATTGATGATTCAAAAATATGAAGAGCAGGGCGCGGATGTGAACAGGATATAGGGCTGTTTCAGCATTCTGCTCGATTGAACTCCCAGACGGATATTGCAGTGTGAAAAGAAGGATGGTCATTTTGATGAAAAAGAACGGATGGAAGGTGATTCCCCTGCTCCTTGCCTTGGCGCTTGCCGCCTCCTTTTTCGGCTGTTCCAAGAAGGAGAAAGAGGACAATATGCCCACAGTTGGCACGAAGGCCAGTGTAGAACAGTATACCTTCGATGGCATTTCAGCTCCCTCCACCACGGCGGAGCTGCGGAGGCAACCACGAAATCTTCCTCCGGCGGCAGTTACATAGGCAGTGGAAACTCCTATCTGGGTGGATATCAGGCAGCAAACCGGTTGCCACCGCCGCTTCCCCTAACGCGGGTTACGGCTCCTCTTCAACCACCAAACCCGCCGGCACTACCAAAAAGCCCAGCAGCGCAGATATTTCTCAAATCCTGGGTGGATTTACAGGCTCTCTTTCCATGGATAACCTCGGCGAGATTAACAACTATCTGCTTGGGCAGGGAATTGACACAAACGCGTTGGGAATCAATATCGGCCAACTCGTCTCCGGCTTAGTAGACGCGAAGGAAAACGAGTCGAAACAGGATGCGGGTAACATTTTGGATGGAATTGGCGATATCATTGGCAGCATAGGCGGCGGTACGACTGCGAAGAGCGGAAGCTAAGCTCGTTTCCAAACAAATTAGAATCCAATACGACACGCCTCCAGCGGGATTGCTGGAGGCGTTTTTAACAATAACGCGCCGCAACAGCACACCCTTCGCTGTGAATGCGGCCACATCCCTCCTGACAATTGCGGGGGCGTCTGCTTGGTTGCAGAGCGCCCCCGCATCGCGTTAATACGATTTAAACTTCCAAACTTCCATCGATTATACAGCATCTACCAGTCGAATTCCTTTTTCGTGCTGTCGTCCTTGACCTTTTGATTATAAACCGGAACATCAAATTTTGGTCCAAGATAAACCACTTCGAATTTATACTGTTCGATCTCCACAGATAAATTGCTGTCCAATTTTTCCTCCGCATAAACAATGATATGTGCAATCCTGTCATAGGCAATCTCGATGGATACCTTTTTGGCCCCCTCGAACAGCGACTTTTTGCCGTATTTTTGCTCATAACGGGCAAGATATGCATCCGTCGGTTTAAAAATCAGCTCCGTCACATTTACCTTTTGCTCTGCCTGCCCGTCCTTAATGCTGAAATCCATATCCGCTACTGTCAGCTCTTTCAGCTCTGCGATACGGGAAGAGAGGAGATACGGTGCAAATGCCTCGCTCTGATAATATTCCGCCGCTGTCATCGGCTGCTTGACGCAGCTGACGATCTGCCCCTCCTCCAAGGTTTGCGTAAAAAGATTAGTTTTTCGCTCATCCTTTTTCTCCTTGCCCTGTGAGAGGCCGCAGTAAATCCGAACCGCCTTTTGGGGCTGACTGCTAGTCTGTTGCAGGTTAATTTTATATTCCGAATAGGCGCCGTTTTCATCCCGCAAAGGCTCATAATTGCTCCCCTGCCCAGCAAACACATTGACCTGGCAGGATTCCGTGTTTTTCCCTTTCAGCTTTGTTTCCTTCCAATAATAAACATCTTCCGCCAGAGCGTTTTGCACCGCCGTTTCGTAGGCTTTCGTAAGCTCGGCCCCCTCTAACTCCTGCGTGCAGCCCGTCAGGCCTGCGGTTAGCAGCGAGGCGGCAAATAGCAGAGAAAGAGCCCTAATCGCTGTTTTCTTCATCGTTATTTCCCCCTCCCGGCTACCGCCGTTTCCTTCTGCGCTTCTTGTTCCATTTGCTCCAGTTCGGCGCGCGCGCGTCATACATCTTTTCAATCTCCGGATAGATCGTGCGGCTCACCCGCTCGTCGCGCACAAGCTTCTGCGCGTCCTGATAGGGCTTCACCGTTGTATGGAAGAGCTGGAGCTCTTTTTCCGCCGCCTTCAAAGCCTTGGCTCGGGCGCGGCTCTCTTCCTTCGTTGTGTAGGGCATATCAAGTGCAGCATTCAACGTTGCCGGATTAGGCTCGCAGATACCATTGGGATAATTTTTGCGGATTTTTTTCGCCATCTTCAGCATGGCCTTTGCGCGCTTCATTTCATAAGTGCGTATCGTTTTTCCTCTTTGGTTGCGGCGGGCAGCATTTTGGCCTCCTCTAAGACGGTAGAATGAATTCCGCTCAACTGTGTCAGGCCGATTGCAACAAGATCCTTCGCGCGCTCTACCCGGCGAATATTTTCCGGCTTTTGGAACTTCGTCAGTTCATCGATCAAGATCGGCACGGCTCTTTTCTGCTCCATCAGCTTTTTCCCCGCCTGCACGCTTGCGCGCGCCGCCCGGACGGCTTCCTTGTGCTTTGTTTTTGCCATCCTGCGCGCAGCCTTTGCCTCCTTGCGTGTGGCCGTTGCTATCTCCGGCTTTTCCACAGGCAGTGCTTTGGCTTCTTTGACCTTCGCCTTCAGCGCTTTCAAATCAGGCGCCGGCGCATTGAGAATATCATAGCCCTCCCGAATGCCGTCAATCGCAATTACAATCTCCTCCGCGTTCAGGCAATCGTTTTCATAATCATCAAACAGGGCGCGGTAGCGCAACACCTTGATGATATTGCGATGTTTCTCACGCGATAAGCTATAAAACGAGAAGGGAATCAAATTCATGATCGCGCCAACAATGGAGAGCAGGCATAGGATGTAAAACATCGTATTGCGCACATTCGGATCATAAAGGATATCGTAATTCGTCGTCAGCCCCATGCATTCATAAACATAGGGAATCGCAAGGCCTGTCAGCATTGTAACCGGCGTGCCAATTAGGCCCGCGACGCCAAACATAAAATCCATGCGTTTGCCGCTGATATACTGCTGGTAATCCTTCACCTCAGAATGCATCGCCTGATTGTACACAATAGAAAGGGCATTGACAAGAGAATTTAAATACAGAAAGATGAAAAAGAGCAACGGAATCCGGAAGGTGAACGTCATCATGGTGACAAATAAAACATTCAATCCGTTATGTACCAGAAGCAGCGTCCGGTTGCCGAGTTTTTTCATCAGAAACGGTGTGATGACCATGCAATACCGGAGGCACTGCCGAGCACAGTGGTCAAAAATGCGTAAGTCGTCATATCCTGCGTACCGTAAATATAAACCCAACCAAAGATCACGCCGCAGGCGCTCTCCAGAAAGCCGATCCAGCCGGCCACGGTGCGCAGCCACCAGTGTTTGTTCTTATAAATCTCCTTCACGCCTTCGAGCACGCCGACCTTCTGCACATAGCTCTGCGATGTGACGACGCGCTCCTTGCAGCCAAAAGCGGTAAAGAGATTCAGGCTGGCGCCCAGCACCGCCATGGGGACGATGATGTAGCGATACGTCCGGATATCCGTATAACCACCCGTTAGCTGAGAGAGCAGGGGAATGATAAAATACGCTACCGTGGGCGCAAACGAATAGATCAAGGAGTTGATCGCCAGCACCTTTGTGCGCTCTTCTGAATTCGGTGTGATCACGGTTTGCAGCTCACTGTAGGTATCTGTAAACATGGGCAAGACCATGCTGACCGTGATTGCAAAGGCAAAGGAAGCAATCAGCCTGCTGGTATACCCCATCGTTTCAAACGGCAAAAAGATAAAAATTGCGGTGAGCAACACAATCGGGAAGCCCATCAGGGCGATATAGGGGCGGAAACGCCCGTAGCGGGTGCGGGTGTTATCCACAATTTTGCCGCGCAAAATGCAGAAAAAAATGCCCAGCACCGTTTGCACCATCGCCATATATTGCAGGTGCATCGGGCGCAGGCCGAGCGTGGAGCCGAGCAGCGTGTTGCCCGCGGACAGGCTCAGATACCCGGTCATAATCATGACGAACTGCTGGCCCATCCCGCCGAGCCAAGGTTAAGCACCTCTTTATAGGATACAAAATTTCCCTTGCCCGGCTTGCTCCAGTGGGATGTGACCTCCTTCACAGCGCCAATCGCTGTGTCTTTGATATTCATACCTTCTTGATTCCCCCTCATAAATTGTTGAAAATACCTCTTATACTTTATATGATCTCGATCTTTTTTGTCAATCCTTACAGAAGCGATGTTTCACTTTGCATCATATTTTCGAATTGAAAACTAATTATGTGATAAATTCGTTACATTAAATAAGACTAAAAGAACCTGTTATAAAATGCAGAGCATTTTATAACAGGTTCTTTAAAAATGCGGTATTTGCCCTCCATAAATTAGTGGACAGGAGCAGCAGCTGTTTTCAACTAACGGGCTATCGTTGCAGGATGACAAGGCCACAGGCCGGCGCAAGCTGAGCCCGAGAACACAGTCAGTGTGCGCCTGGAAACCTTTGGCGGCGTTATCCCCCTATTCACTGGCATTACGAAAAATGCTTGAATTCCCATGCGCCCATAGTGCCTTTCTGGTCAAAGCAGTTATTCCTTCGCTTTCTTGGCAAACCGAAGCTGATTGACTAAAAAGCCAGCCGGCAGCAAGACGATCAAAAATGGAAGTAAAAGCACAAGGCAAAGCGCGGCAAGCAGCACGGCTGGAACCCCTTTGCGGCTCGGCCGTATTGTATCCGGATATTGCTCCGGCAGCGGAAGCGGGCGCGCCTTTTTGCCGCCTCCCGCAGCGCGACCGCCTCCGGATCGCTGCATCAGCAACCGGATAGATGGGCAGCACTGCTTTTTCGTCGCAGACGCCGGCGTTATAAAGCAACGGCTCCACTAGGGAACGCACACTGTTCGCCCCCTTGACCAGCTTGCCAAGGTTGATATGTAACGCCCGGAGAATGGAATCAATGATATTCAGCATCCCGCAGGTGATTTTATAGTATGGCGTATCGGGCGTGTAGGGGCGTCTCCGCCATAGAGGCCAAGCACGAGAGAGATGATGAAATCAAGCGCCTTTTCCTCCTTGATCGAAGCGTAATCCGCCTTGGAGAGGCCTGTTTCCGCCCGCGTCCAGTTCCCCACCGTACCGATCTTCAGGTTGGCGAGAAACTTGGCCGGGCCTTTGATCAGCCATCCGATCCTGTAGCTGAGCTTCTTTTTCACGCTGAAGGCCGTGGCCATATCGGCAAATCGATTGATATCCGATCCCGCGGCAAGAATCACATCGCGGATCATGCCGATAACTGCGTTTCAAAATGCTCCTGTAAGGTACGCCCCCCAAAATTGAGCGCTACGGGTTCGGTAATGAAGTCGGAGGATAGCCGGACCTCCCCTACCGCCGGGTCAAGCGTGAGCATCCGGATCGTGCCGGGATACCCGCAGAGGGCGGGAGTGCTCAGATCATAAAAAATATTTCCCGCCTCGCTGATGGCATAGGAGACGTCCTGAATATGCGAATGCCCGGTCAGCATGAACTGGATGCCAAGATCCGCGCACTGCTGCACGCGCTTTTCATGGCCGCCCATCATATCCCCCGCCCCGATGATTGAATAAAACGGCGAAGGGACAGCATGGGTGATGCGTCATGGCGATGATAAACTGCCCCTCCTCCCTTGCCTTGCGCGCCTGCTCGGCAATCCAGGCGAAGCATTCCTCAGAGAAACCGCTCTTCCCTGCTCCGTTAGAATCGTCATTCAGCGCAAAAAGCCGATACCCCTCCGCCAGTTGGACAATGTAGCTCATGCTCTCCCGGTGCACGGCGATCGCCTCGTCCGGCCCAAAGGGGCGATACAGCTCCCATAGCTCTTCCCTATGCAAGGCGGGCGCCTTGACCTTTTCGTCGCCCACATAGCCGTCCGTCTCGCCGGAATCCTGATAATCGTGCGTCGCGGTGATCACATAGACGCGTTTGCCGGCCTCCTTCAGCGTATTCAGCAGGGCAATGCATTCCCGATGCTCTCCACCTCGCCGTTGTTGGTGGTATCGCCGGAGACGAGCACAATGTCGCTCCTGTCATCCTTGGCGATCTGGCGAAAGGCGGCCTCCAGCACCTCGGGGCACTCCGCGAGCAGCTTCTGACTTTTGGCGTTGGCCGCCTCGTACGCTTTGCCGGAAGTGCCGGTCTTTTTGGAATAATAATGGATATCGGAAACGACCGTCAGGGTCAATGGGGTCTGTTCTGCCATATGGATGCCTCCCGTTTGAAATCGATACTTTCAGTATAGGAGCCGCCGCATTTGTGTCAAGAAAAAACGCAAACGTTTTCGGAATCGAAACATGCTTTCCCGCGTTTTGAGCTTGGGAGAGGGATGGGGATCAGCCGCGCAGGGATATATACCGCGCGGCATGAGCGCATTCCTCCACATCCTTGATTCAAAACTACCCTCAAAATGCAGTCGCGTCAGCGAAACTAGGCACTCTGCTTCCTTCTGAATCATACCTCCCAGCCGCACCGCTCAAAAAAACGATTCAAGCGCTTAACTTTTGGCTAACATAAGTGTTGTAATTTTGTTAGCAAAAGTAGGAGGTGAAAAATTGGCTGCCAAAATGGGGCGTCCGACCGACAGTCCCAAAATCAGCCGCGTGACTGCTCGAATCGATATCGACACAAAAAATACTTGATCAATACTGTAAAAAACACAATATCAATCAAGCAGAAGCAGTCCGCCGCGCAATTTTGAAACTGTTGGAAGACGTATAATCGAGCATGGAGAAGCAGCACCCAGAGCAAAAGGATATGCCGCTTCCCCCCGGTACGGTCGCCTCGAAGACGAAAGCACATAAAGACGTGCTTTCCTTTTTCAAGTATCTATCTCTTGAAAAAATGAAAGGAAGCGGCTCACATCCCGTCAAAGACACAGCCACTTCCAGTACCGCCAATGCCAAAAGGCATTTTGCAGCATACACATCATACCATATGCTGCAAACCCTTTCAAGCATTGCGGCGATTGAAAGGAGATCATTATTATGCAAAGCATTCTGGAAGCGCTCTATTACGGAAACTTATGCCCCAGTGAAAAACCACCCATCCCCGGTTCGGACACCGAAAAAGACCAGGCCGCTTACTATGATTTCGCCCTGCAATTGGAGCAATCGCTCAACGGAAAAGAAAAGGAATTGTTTGTAGCCTTTGCACAGGCCAACCAGAAGCTATGCGAGCACTCCTGCTGCGAATATTTTTCCGAAGGCTTCCGTCTCTACGCCCAGATGATGCTGGAGGTCATGCAGGGCGATCTCATACTGACCTCGCTGCGCGCTTGAAAGAAAAACAGGGCTGTTGCGAACGGCGAAAAGCTACCGTTTGCAACAGCCCCTTTTTGGGGCGCTTATGTGTTTCGTTCCCGTCTCTGCAAGGCGGAACGTTTTGCCCAGGTTTCGTCAAATTCTCGTTCTTTAAATGAGTTAGGGGCAATTTCCAGCTTGAAATCGTTATTTTTAAACCGTGATCCACCTTTTATTTTGATTTCCCGCTGTGTCTAAAGAATATGCCATCAGGAAAAAATGCCGTGACGAAGTTACAAAATCAATAATCGTCTATTATTTTATGGGAAGGCCGCAAGGGTACGCCGGGCGATGGTCCTCCCGCTCATGTATGACGATCTGGTAGAACCGGTAGCCGCCGGAGAGGTTGTAGCATTCAAAGCCGTTTTGCATGAGAATCCGGCAGGCAAGATAGCTGCGCAGCCCGCTGTGGCAATTCACATAGATTGGTTTACCGCGTTCCAGCTCAGGCAGCCGTTCGCGCAATTCATCCAGCGGGAGGTTGACCGCCCCCTCGATATGCCCTCTTCCGTACTCCGCCGGGGTGCGCGTATCGAGCAGGATGACGCTGCCGTCGCGCGGCAGGGCCTCAACATCGTGCCAATGGTATTGCCGCACAAGGCCGGAACGGACGTTTTCGATCACATACCCAGCCATATTGACCGGATCCTTCGCGGAGGAATACGGCGGGGCATAGGAAAGCTCCAGCTCTGTGAGCGCTTCGCCGGTCATCCCCATCCGCACGGCGGCGGCCAGCACGTCGATGCGCTTATCCACCCCTTCAAAGCCCACGATCTGCGCGCCGAACAGCCTGCCCGTTTCCGGGGAAAAGAGCGTTTTCACCGTCATATTGGTCGCGCCGGGATAATACGTTGCATGCGAGGCGGAAAAGGTAACCGTTTTGTCAAACGCAATCCCCGCAGCGCGCGCTGCCGCCTCGTTAAGGCCGGTTGCCGCCACAGTCATATCGAAAAGCTTCAAAACCGAAGAGCCCTGCACGCCATGGTACCGGCTCTCTCGCCCGCAGATTTGATCTGCCGCGATACGCCCCTGCTTATTGGCGGGCCCGGCAAGCGCGGCAAGCGTTTTCTCCCCAGAGACGAAGTGCACGCTTTCCACCGCGTCCCCCACCGCGTAAATATCCTGGTCTGAGGTCTGCATCCGGTCGTTGACGGCAATGGAGCCCCTGACGCCGAGCGCGAGCCCGGCCGCCCTCGCCAGAGCGGTATCCGGCGCAACGCCGAGCGCCAAGATCACAAAATCGGCGGATACGGAATCGCCGCTTTCCAGCCTGACGCGCAGTCCTGCTTCGTTCGAGGTAAAACCAGCGACTGTCTCACCCAAGCGAAGATTGACGCCCTTCTCGCGCAGGTAGGCATGAACGCTACACGCCATATCAGAATCAAGCGGGGCCATCACCTGCTCCATGCGCTCGACGATAGTCGTCTCGATCCCCTGCTGGGTCAGGTTCTCCGCCATCTCAAGGCCAATAAAGCCGCCTCCCGCCACAACCGCGCGGCGCGGCGCGTTCTGCTCGATAAAGGCGTGAATAGCAAAGGTATCCTCTACATTGCGCAGCGTAAAAATTCGGCTGTCGTTTATGCCGGGCAGCGCTGGGCGCACAGGCTTTGCGCCCGGCGAGAGGATCAGCTTATCATACGCTTCTTCATACACAACGCCATCGTCAAGGCGACGCACGGTAACGTTTTTCCGCTCCGGGTGGATCGCCGTAACTTCGTTGTGCACCCGTACCTCAATGCGGAAGCGCGCCCAAAAGCTTGCGGGCGTTTGCAGGGTGAGCGCCTCCCTGTCTGTGATCTCCCCGCCAATGTAGTAGGGCAGGCCGCAGTTGGCATAGGAGATGTAGCCGCTGCGCTCCAGTATAATGATTTCTGCCTGCTCATCTAGCGGCGCAGCCTTGCCGCAGCCGTCGCGCCGCCCGCGACGCCGCCAATAATAACTACCTTCATTAACAATCCCTTCTTTCTCGATTCCCGTTCCAGTAAGATAACAAGAAGGGGCCGCATCAGCAGCCCCTTTCCCTCGCTTTATTTCAGCATAGCTCCAGCGCATGCTTTGGCTTAACCCCGACAGAGGTGGAAACCGGAACCCCGCCTTTAAACAGCATAACTGTGGGGATGCTCATCACGCCGAAGCGGGTTGCAAGCTCCGGCTCCTCGTCGATATTGACCTTGCCGACATACACTTCGCCGCTGTGTTCCTCGGCCAGCTCGTCGACGACCGCGAGAGCATGCGGCACGGGCCGCACCAGGCGCCCAGAAATCAACCAGCACGGGCTTCTCGGCTGCGAGAACCTCACGCTCAAAATTATCCTGTGTAACAGTAAAAACAGACATTTTGAAAACTCCTTTCGCCTCGGACGATATTGCTTCGCCCGTTTACATTCATAGGATATGCCAAAATGCTTGTAGTTTCCGTGATAATATCACAATTCTTTGGGTTTGGATCAAATTGGTCAGCGCAAGCTCCCCTTCGCCAGATGAGCAAGCTCCGCTCATCTAAGATCGCAACGCCCCCGCGCGAGAGTGCAACCACGCCTTCCGCCTGAAAATATTTGAGCATGCGTGTGACAACCTCCCGCGCGCTGCCGAGGTGATGCGCGATCACCTCATGCGTGAGCCGAAGCTCCTTCGTATCATCCAGCCCGCTCTCTTCCAGGAGGAAAGCAGCCAAACGCGCGTCCAACCGTTTATAGAGAATCTGGTCGAGCAGCCACATCACATCGGTAAAGCGCGAGGCCATCAATTCGTTCGTATAATTCGCCACCGGGGCGGATTGCAGCATCAGCGCCTGATACGCCTTTGTGGGGATGTGCAGCACCTCGCTCTCCCGTTCGGCGGAAATCGTGATATCAAACTGGATGCTGTTCATCATGCAGGCGGCGGAAAACAGGCACATATCGCGCTCCAGCAGGCGGTAAAGCGTGATCTCCCGACCTTCGTCGGAGACGATATAGGCGCGCAGCTGGCCCTTCAACACAAGAAATAGGCCCACGCAATCCTCCGAGCCGTTGTGCAAGACAGCCCCCTTGGAAACATGGCGCAGGGTAATCGCATTGCGCAGGGTGTCGCGCTGCGGGCCATCCAAATCCCTCCAAAAAGGAAAAAAATCAGCGTAGTCAATCATGGAGCCCTCTCCTTGTGCCGATATATAGGCAATCAATTTTCTCTGCTTACCATCAATAGTAGGAGGATTTTGGAATTCTGTCAAGAGAAAAGCTTGGAAGGACGTCGGGGAAAAAGGAGCCGCTATTGTATGCTTTCAATTGACCGCGGAACCTATCATATTTGCGGCTTGAAAATCGTATCGTTTACATATTCAGCTTTACATAAATAGATCAAACGAAGCGCAAAATTAGCACTCTTAATAATAGAGTGCTAATATTTACAGTTCGTTCACACCTCATGTATTCTTTTTTAACAATCCCCGGGTACAATAAAAACTGTTCCAAGCGGAACAAGAGACAATACAAAACTAACGAAGGAAGACGGTCGCCATGTTCTAAACAATTAAGTCTCTTCTGAGCAAAACGCACAATCAAATGAAAATTTTTTAGGAGGTATGTTTTATGTTTGATCTGATGCCTTTTGGTTATGAAAGAAGTTTGCTGGATTCCTTTGACAATTTTGAAAAAGAGTTCTTCAAGGGTATGAACCGCTCACTTGCGAGCTTCCGTACTGATATTCAGGATAAAGGCGACCATTATGTGCTGGAAGCCGAGTTGCCGGGCTTTGCCAAAGAAGATATTCATATCGACCTTGACGACAATTACCTTACCATCCGCGCCGAGCACAAAGAGGAAAAAGAGAACAAGGATGAAAAGAAAGCCTTTGTCCGCCAAGAGCGTTACTACGGCGCGTATGAACGCCGGTTTGACGTATCCGGCATCGATGTGGACGCAATCAAGGCAGGCTATGAAAACGGCGTGCTGACCTTGGAGCTGCCGAAAGCGCCGGAAATCAAACCCGAAGTTAAGAAAATTGAAATCCAGTAAAAAGCAGCAGGGAGCCGCGCAGCAATGCGGCTCCCCTTTTGTCTATGGGGTTCTGTTGACAAATGGAAACAGGAAGGATAAAAGGATGTGGCGGCGCTACCGCTTAGACGGTTCGCCCCATCCCACAAGCGTTTGAGAAAGAGCCGCTAACTTTGTAAGGGTTGGGCGGCTGCTTTCTTTTAGGCTGAAAAACGCCAGAACAAGCCCTGCCACGCCAATCATTCCAAGCGAAAAACCAAAAGATTTTCATATGTAACGTATTGCAATGCAAAATGCTGCATCATCAGCATCACCCCCTTTTGGGGCTGGCGGTCGTGAATCCGCCGGAGTAAACCGCCTGCCGTTGCCGGTAGCGCCACAATGAAATACTAGCACAAAAATCGGGCAGGTCGATCCATTTTAGGATGGCTGCCCGATTTTTGTCAGATATCAGTTTTGCTTTACTCCGCCGCCTTCACACGGAACAGCTTCACCCCATGCTTCGGCACATAACCTGACAGCGCATCCTGCACCTGCGCCTCGTGCCCTGTCCAGAGCTCCTTCACCTCATAACCATCCGCATACGGCAGGTCGACGAAGCCTCGTTTGCCAACGCGCGCAAGCTCACCTCTACCTGCTTTTCCGACGGTCCCTTGTTGAAGAAGCAGACTGCCAGCTCACGGTTTTCCAAAGGTTTTACAAGAATATCCACCAGTCCATCCTTGCGCACACGGCGGCACTGCACGCCCAGCGGATCCTGATCAATGGCGATCACCTCGCGGTTTTTTAGGATGGAGAGCGTTTTATTCTCCTCATCCACAGTGCCGTCCGCTTTGATGAATTTGCGGATATCGTTTCCGAGAATCAGCGGCGCGGCTATCATGCACCAAGGGTAAAGTGGCTCTTGTTCTCCTCAAAGGTCAGGCTCCCGTTGCCGACCTCTAGCATATCAGGATCATTCCATCCGCCGGGGCCCGCATGAGCATAGAGCCGGACGTACGCTCATAGATGCCCAGCATCGAAACCCAATTGGCCTGGATATCCGCGTGGTGCGCCAGAGGTTGCCGCTTCGCGGCCCCATTGATAGGCTTATTCCAGCCCCATTCACAAATGGAATAGACGATTGGCTTTTCTGGCTGACCGGTGCGTTTCGCATATTCTTTGGTTGCCTTTTTGAGCTGAACGCCCATGTTCTGATATTGCAGGGCAGCACTGTCAAAGCGAGAAGCAACGGGGTTATGAATTTTCACTGTGTTCCCACCCGCCTTGAGCTGCACACGCACCTGGATGCGCCCAGTTGCACTCCAGGATTTTGTGGGAGGAACATCCACATGGTATTGATCCACCCCGTTGACTGTAACCATGCAGAATTTTGCGGTATTATCCTTTTTGCGCAGGCCGATGGTCAGCACATATTCGCCCGCCTGATCCACCGTGACATTCTGGAAGGTGATTGCGCCTTGATTGGCATCCAGGCCGGCAACGTATTTGCCGCTGTCGAGCGCGCTATCCTCAATCACGCAGGCGCGGCCCTCCAGCAGCGCATCCTCCGCCTGGAGCGCAAACGCATCCCGCTCGCCTGCCTTGCCGATGAAAATTTGATCAATGCAGGGCGCTTTCGTAGGAATCTGCACATTGTGGCAGAAATCGTATTTAAAATATTCCACACCCCACTCCGCGAGCGTGCGCGCGTCCGTCTCCTCATGGCCGAGCGAAGCGGCAGATCCTCGCAAGTCAGCGTGCCGTTGGAGGTGTAGAGCCCAAGCTTCATGCCCTGGGCATTTACATCCTCCACCAGCTTTTTGATTCCGCTCGGAAAATTTGTGAGATCGCCTGAAGCTCCCCTCTTCATCTCGAATGGAGGACTGCCAGCAGTCGTCCAGGTTGAGATACTGATACCCCATTTCAACCAGACCGGAGGACTTCATGGCAGCGGCCGTCTCCCGAATGATCTGCTCGTCGATCTTCTGCCGGAAGGTGTTCCAGCTTGACCAGCCCATGGGCGGAGTCAACGCCACGCCGTTGTCATAATGCTTCGTCGCGGTCACATGCAATTGCGTCTGCGCAATGAGCTTCTTTGCCACACACAGCGGGCAAATATTCTTACGTTTCAAATACGCGCCTCCGGCAGCTGCGCCCGCACCTGCCGTCAATGCCGCAAGGGCCGCTATTGTTTTTGCTTTCATGTGCAAAACCATCCTTTATTTTTATTTGATCCATCAATAAAAAAACTTCGAGAAAGCCAGGCACGAAGGCGCTTATTGCGCGCTACGGCGATAAAAAACGCCATCAGTGCAAGGCAGCACACCGCAATCACCAGCGAATATTGCAGCGGCCTGCCCGTGTGCTGATACAGCTAAACAACACATCGGCATAAACGGCGTATAGCGTAATCTCTGCCAGCACAGCGATAGAAACATGCGGCCAGTCGCGCCGTTTGCGCCCGAGCCATGAAATCATAAAAAGCGAGATGACGGAAAGCCCCAAAATCAGCGGAAGCCCCAAATGCAAAAACCAGCCCCGCGGCCCCCAGCCGACCACGTAATAAAGCCAGGTATACAGCGTGCCCGCAAGCGTATCCAACAGCCACAACACGAGCGGCCGCGGTTTTTCCATCAAAAATGGAACAATGAAAAACACCCAAAACAAAAGGCTGGAGGATACGATGTAGGCCGACCAGACGCCGCTGTCAAGGATCAGCAGGTTTGCCACGCCACAAATCAGGTTTGGAATAAGCAGCACCATAGAAACGAGGAAGGCAATATACCGCCGGTTCGTCTTCCGGGAGTGCCAACCGATCCGGATACGGCGGGGGAAGAGCCTCTTCCGGCTCGTCGAGATAAGGGTTGAGCACCGGCGCGCCGCACAGTGCGCATTTTTTCGCGCTGTCGTCTAGCTCCACGCCGCAATTGACACAATAGGACAAGTCATAAGCACCTCCAGATGCCGCATACAACGGCCCAAAATGAAAATTACTCCATCTGCTCCCGGTTGCTTTCGATCTTCACATGGATGCCCATTTTCACAAGCCGAGTGAAAAATTCCCGCTCAATATCACTTTCCTGATAGATATTGGCAAAGGTCAGCGCAAACGTATTTTGGAAGCTGACGCCGCGCAGCGCGAGCCGCTACGTCTGCCGGGCCCAGTCATGAGCACAAAACGGTCGATATACGCCTCCATCTCCTTTGGCACACGCACGATACCGAGATTGGAAATCAGCACGCTGGTCGCTTTTTCGCCTGTGATCAAAAACGATAAGCCAATAAAAAAATCTTTAATGGGCAGCGGCAGAAAGCGCATAAACGGATTCGACTCGAGCTTGAGATTGCTCGACATCATGGCGTTAAGCTCTTTCGAATTGTTGATATAGCGCAGGTAGAGGGAAACCTGCCGAACGATTTCCGCAAACGTATACTCTCCCATGTTGGGATCAATGCGTACGGAATAGCAAAGCGAAAAATTGCGCAGTGTTTTTGTGGGAAAGGAGTTGCGCAAATTGACAGGAATTTGGACGCTTACATCCTTCAGCTTTCCGCGCCCCCGGTGCTCTTCGAGCTGTTTGCGGTAATGCACATCTAACAATAGCGCCGCTATAAACTCCGTAATCGTCACACCATATTCCTTCGCCTTGTTTTTCAATGCGTCAACGGGCATATAGCCGGTGGTGATATTGACCATGTGCGCAGGCATGCGTGTGCCCTTTGCGTGGTAGGCAAATTTATTCACCTTGTGGCGCGGTGCGGCCTTTGAGGAGGCGAAGCGCTGAAAGGGATCGCTGACCTCATCCTGCGTGGGCCGCTCGTTGAGATCAAGCACCCCTTCACCCGGCGGAATTTCATGCCCCATCAGCGCAAATATTGAGCCGCAATCGTGCTCAGCAGGCGGGAGGCGCCGTAAGCATCGCTGAGCGCATGGTAAAAATCGATGGAAATTCGTTTTTCATGGTAATAAACGCGAAATAAAAAACGGTTATTCTCCCGCCAATTCACACGGTGGCAGGGGTTTTGGATATCCGGCTGGATCGGTGGAGCCAGACGATCATTTTTTTCTAGATAATGCCAAAAGAAGCCCCTGCGCATCCTGACATTGAAACAGGGAAAACGCGGGAGCGTCATAATAACAGCCTGCTCCAACACTGCGGGGTCCACTTTCTCCCGCAGCACGACAGAGAGGCGAAAAATATTGGACCACTTTTGGGTATTCTGCCCTGGAAAAATTTTGGCCGCATTATCGAGCCTGTACCACTCGCGCGGTTTGAAGATCCCCTTTGACTGAGCCATGCAACACACCTCGCAGCAAGGGATAAATCAATCTGGATACGATGGCTAATTAGGTGTTTTTATCCACCTGATGAAACTGCTTGAGGTTGCCGGATTTCTGACGGCGGCGAGCAAGCTCTGCCGTCACATCGGAAACATCAATGCCCTCGTTTGCCATCAACACCAGCAGGTGAAAGAGCAGGTCGCCGATCTCTGCAACGGTATCTTCTTTCACGCCGTTTTTGGCTGCGATAATCGTCTCGCCCGATTCCTCCGCCACCTTTTTTAAAATTTTATCCGTGCCCTTTTCAAAAAGATAGCAGGTATAGGAGCCCTCCTGCGGGTTTTCCCTGCGGTCAAGGATCACATTATATAATTCCTGAAAAACATCCTGCATGGGTTAGATTTCCTCCCATATGGTTTGATAAAAACAGCTGTGGCTGCCCGTGTGGCAGGCGGGGCCCGTCTGACGCACGGTGATGAGCAGCGTATCATCGTCGCAGTCCGAACAGATGGAGAGAACCTTCTGGGTATGACCGGAGGTTTCGCCCTTGTTCCAAAGCTTTTGGCGCGAACGGCTGTAAAACCAAGTATACCCTGTTTCCATCGTTTTGGCAAGAGATTCCAAGTTCATATAAGCGAGCATGAGCACCTCATTCGTGCCCTCTTCGACGATGATTGCCGGAATGAGCTCCGCTTTTACAAAATATTTTGATAAATCCACAAAAATGTCTCCTTCCGAAACAGATATCAGACGACAGGCAAATAGCTAAACGCTGTCATCTGATATCTGCAATCTGAATCGCCTCGCGCAGGGAAAGCGTTCCTTTATAAATCGAGCGTCCGCAGATCGCGCCGTACAGCCCGCAATCCCGCAGGGCGGCAATATCGCTGAGATTTGTCACGCCGCCGCTTGCGACGATATCGCATTTCACCGCCCGCTGGATGCGGGTAAGCTGCCGAGATTCGGCCCGGAGAGCATCCCGTCGCGCGCGATATCCGTGCAGATCAGGCATTGCACGCCTGCATCCTCCATGCGCTTTGCAAGCTCCACATCGCTGACCGCGCTCGTTTCCACCCAGCCCTCGGCGGCACCATGCCGTCGCGCGCGTCGATGCCCACAGCAATCTGGCCGCCGAATTCCGCCACGGCCTGGCGGACAAGCAATGCGTCCCGCAGGGCAATGGAGCCGAGGATCACGCGGGAAATCCCGTTTTCGAGATAAAAAGCGATATCCGTCATGGTGCGGATGCCCCCGCCAACCTCCACTTTCAGCCCGCTTTCCTCGCCACGACCTCCAGAAAGATCCCGGTGTTTTGCGCACACCTCTACCGCGCCGTCGAGATCAACCATGTGGACCCAGAAGCGCCCGCAGCCTTGAAAGCCCCTGCGGCTTCCAGCGCACTGTTTGCCACCTGCTCAGCGGTGGACATTTCACCCTGATACAGCCGCACGCAGTCCCGTTTTTAATATCGATCGCGGGAAAAATCAGCATAACAAAACCCCTTTTATAGATTTCAGCGTTCAAACATCAGATATCAGACGTTCCTGATCCCGTTCTGACGGCTGGTTATCCGATTTCTAAAGTCTGTCTATTCCAGCTCCCCTTGGTGGACAGCGTCCCTTTCCCCCGTTTGTGTAACCGCCTGGCGCAGCGCGTGTGCCGCCGCTTTAAACAGCGCTCGATCTGGTGATGGGAATTGCCGCCGTAGGGCACGTTCAGGTGCAGCGTGACCCCGGCTTCATGGCAACGCGCAGGAAGAATTCGCCGCACATGCAGGTGTCGAAACCCGCCGACGCGCTCCTCCGGGAATGCCGCGTTGAACACCAGATAGGGCCGCCCGCTAACGTCCACCGCCGCAGAGGCGAGCGTTTCATCCATCGGCAGAAGAAAGCTGCCGTAGCGCGCAATGCCGCTCTTATCACCGAGCGCCTCACAAAAGGCCCTGCCCAGCACGATGCCCGCATCCTCAATCGTGTGGTGGCAATCCACCTCCAGGTCGCCTTTAACGGCCACCTCAAGCCCGAAGCCGCCGTGCACGGCGAAGGCCTCCAGCATGTGGTCAAAAAAGCCGACGCCCGTATTGATTGCAACGTCGCCGCCGTCCAGGTTGAGGCGCACAGTCACGCGCGTTTCCTTCGTGCTGCGCATCTGTTCGGAAGTCCGCATATTTCCAATCATCCTTCTCTGTATAAAAGAAACGGATTGCATCCGCCGCCTTCTCATTTTCATGGTTGCGCCCGGCCGTCACCCGCAGGTATTCGCCCATGCGGCGCACGATAATCCCCTGCCTTTTCAGTGCGTCGAACAGCTCGCCCGCCCGCTCGCATTTCGCCCAGACAAAATTGGTGACGGGCCGCACGATTTCCACCTTGCCGGGGAAATCGGCCGCCAGCGATTGGAACAGCCGGTAAAGCGCCTCGCGCGAAACGATCAGCCGCTCAATATTGCGCCTGAGCTGCTCCGGATGCGAAAATGCAACGCACCCAAGCGCCTGCGAAACGGAATTGACATTGTAGGGCGACTTCACGCTGCGGATCACGCGCGTGAGCATTTCATTCGCCACGGCAAAGCCCAGCCGGATGCCCGCGAGGCCGATCGCCTTTGAGCAGGTGCGCAGGATGATGAGATTGTCATACTGCGCCGCCTCCCGCAGCAGGGATTGATCCCAAAAATCCATATACGCCTCGTCCAGCACAACAAGCGCGTCCGTCCCGCGGATGATTTTACGCGCATCGTCCGCGGAAAGGCCCACGGAGGTTGGGTTGCAGGGGTTGGAGAATACGATTAGCCGCGCGCCTTCCCGCCGCGCCGTGTCGATCACCCGCTGCGGATCAATGGTGAAATCCGCGTTTTTCTCCATCGTCACGCACGGGCACTCGACGATGCCGGTATAGAAGCGGTACATGGAAAAATCCGGCACAAGGGTGAGCACCTTGTCCCCTTTTTGCAGAAAAGCGCTCATGATAATGGAGATCAGCTCGTCCGAGCCGTCGCCCGCCGTCACAAGCTCCGGCGAAATGCCGTAAAAGGAGGCAAACAGGCCGCAGACCTTCTGCGCATACGGGTCCGGATATCGGTTGAGCGCGGTTTCTTCCAGCGCTTTCCTCATCTCCGCCTGCACTTCATCGGGGAACGGAATGTAGGATTCGTTTGCATCCAGGCGGATCGGATACGCCCCGCAGATCGGGTCGTAAGGGGTCAGCGTTTTGATTTTATCATTCAGGCAAATGCCACGGATAGGACCATCCTTTCTCTATCGGCAAATCAAAAAATCTTATTTTCCCTTTAAAACCGCACTTTGATGGAATTCGCGTGAGCGGTTAGGCCTCTGTTTCCGCGAGCTTGACGATATCGTCCTTCGCTTCGCGCAGGGCTGCCTCCGTATAATAGAGAAAGCTCGATTTTTTTACGAAGCTGTCCACCCCCAGCGGGGAGAAAAAGCGCGCCGTCCCGCTCGTGGGCAAAACATGGTTCGGCCCTGCGTAATAATCGCCCAGCGGTTCCGGTGAATAGTTGCCGAGAAAAACCGAGCCGGCGTTATCAATCCGGCCGATGTATTCCATCGGGTTTTCCACACACAGCTCCAGATGCTCGGGCGCCAGATCGTTTGCAAAGCCGATGGCCTCGTCGAGCGTCCGGCAAATAATCACTGCGCCGTAGTCTAGGAGGGACTGTTCAATGATTTTCCGGCGGGAAAGCGAGCGCACCTGCTCCTTAAGCGCGGAAACCGTCTCCCTTGCGATCCGTTCGCTGGTGGTGAGCAGGATGGCGGAGGCCAGCACGTCATGCTCGGCCTGGGACATGAGGTCGGCCGCTAAAAAGGCGGGATTAGCCGTATCATCTGCAACGATGAGAATCTCACTCGGCCCCGCGACCATATCGATATCGACCGTGCCATAGAGCAGCCGCTTTGCCGTGGCAACATAAATATTGCCCGGCCCGACGATCTTATCCACGCGTGGCACCGTTTCGGTGCCGTAAGCAAGCGCCGCCACTGCCTGCGCGCCGCCCATGAGGTAAATCCGATCTACTCCCGCGACTGCCGCGGCCGCGAGGATATCCGGATTGGCGCTCCCATCCTTTGCAGGAGGCGTGACCATGACCAGCTCCTCCACGCCCGCGATCTTTGCGGGGATCGCGTTCATCAGCACGGAGGAGGGGTACGCCGCTGTGCCGCCCGGCACATAGAGACCGACGCGTTTTAGGCCGCGCACGCGCTGGCCAAGGATCACGCCGTTATCGAGCGTGTTTAAAAAGCTCTGCCGCTTCTGCCGCTCGTGAAAATCGCGGATGTTGGCGGCCGCTGATAGAGGGCATAGACGAACTTGGAATCGCACTGGTCGAGCGCCGCTCCATCTCCGGCCGCTCGACGAGGATATGTTCAGGCATCTGTCCGTCGAATTGGAGCGTATAATTCTCCACGGCGCGGTCGCCATTCTGCCGGACGTTATCAAGAATCGCGGTCACGGCGGCGGTCACCTTGCGGTCGACCTCTCCGCTGCGCGCTTTGAGCTGCCGGAGGAGCTTTTGCTCCGCCCTTCCGTCAGCATGGGTAATTGGGATCATTGCAATTCCTCCTTCACTTGGTCCACCTGCTCCAAAAACGCCTCGATCTCCTCGCGGCGCAGCTTCATGCTCGCCATGTTCACGATCACGCGCGCGGAAACCGGCAGGATCTCTTCAATCACTTCCAAGCCGTTTTCCTTGAGCGTAGTGCCCGTTTCCACAATATCAACAATCGCATCAGAAAGCCCCAATAAGGGTGCGAGCTCTACGGAGCCTTCAATTTTGATGATCTGAACATCCATGCCCTTTGATTCAAAATAGGAGCGGGCCACTTTGGGGTATTTCGTTGCAATGCGCTTAACGTTATAACCGCTGAAAAAATCCTTTCCTACCGGCCCCGCGAGTGCAAACCGGCAGCGGCCGAAGCCAAGGTCCGTCACCTCATAGAGCTCGCGCCGTTTTCCACGATCGTATCCTTCGCCACGATGCCGATATCGCACACACCATGCTCAATATAGGTGATGACATCCGCAGCCTTCGCCAACACTACCTCATATGGGCCCACCGGGAGAATCAGCCTTCTTCCCTTTTCGATCAGCGCCGTGCAGTCGAGCCCCATCTTTGTGAAAAGCTGCACGCTCATCTTTTCAAGCCTGCCCTTGGTGAGGGCGATCCGGATTGGCCTCATTGCACTTCGCCCCCCTTTCACGCCGTTGATCGTGATGACCTCCACGCTCTCCTCCTTGACGACATCGAGCCTGCCGATGCCCTTGCGAGCCGCATAGTCACGCGCCGCTTCAGCGGAATTGAGCACACAGTTTTCGCACACAAGCCCCTGCGCGTTCAGGGAGCGCGCATAGGAGAGCGCCCGCACCTCGCAGCCGTCGATACCAAACACCAGCACATCAGCCGCCTTCGGCTCGGCCGCGTCGCCCCGCGCGCACATAGCGGAGCCAACGCATCCACCTCCACGCCGAATCCGGTCGCGGGCAAAGGGCATCCAAATTCACCGAGCAGGCCGTCATAGCGCCCGCCGGAGAGCACCGTAATTCCCGAGCCCTCAATATAGCCCCGGAAAACAGTGCCTGTATAATAATTCCCGCGGTGGACGAGCCCCAGATCAATATTCACCTTGTTCTGTAAACCAAGCTGCATCAGCAGCCGGTAGATGTTGCGAAGATAAGCGAGCGGCTCCAGGGCGCTTTCCCCATCATATAATGCGCGGCTCATCCAGCACCTCTTCGCCGCCAAACAAACGTGGCAGCCTGCGCACCGCGCGGGCAGCTGCGTATCCCCCACCTGATCGAGCGCGTCGTTCAAAGCGGCATAGTTTTCATTTCAATCAGCTCCACGATCTCACCGCGCAGCTTTCATCCGCCTCCAGCGCCTGAAACAATGCGCCGGAAAAACCGGCATGGCCGATTTCAATACGGAAATCCGGCGCGCCGCACTGCTCCAGCGCATCCACAGCCGTTGTAA
>ENA-OQCX01000321-OQCX01000321.1-human-gut-metagenome-genome-assembly--contig:-NODE-321-length-25088-cov-6.920316_pt1 | contig 25088 bp, 24 predicted proteins | sample MGYA00242762_ERZ504587 | MGnify/ENA primary metagenome ERZ504587 (study PRJEB26092, sample SAMD00036337) | human gut metagenome | host: Homo sapiens | study: EMG produced TPA metagenomics assembly of... | reverse complement strand
AGAGCGATGAAAGTCAGATCTACATCTGGACTTTTAGTACATACGATGGGCAAAATTGCCATCGCATTCATTTATCTAATTTTCTAAAACAAGGAATCAGAGTTCAACTACTGATTCGCATTATTTAGGGATTTACGATTTACTATTTACAGTTACTTGGTCAGTTCATTCCGTAGCATCTCCACTCCGGGAAATCCGGTTGCTTTGTAGGAAATATCTCCTTCACGGTTCACGACGAAATAGGTCGGGATACCCGGATATTCGTACAGCTTTGCCAATGCCGTACTTTGCTCATTGCTAATGCGACAGTGAATACCGGGTATATCCGGTATCATTACTTTCCATTTTCCTTCAGGAGATGTTTCGTCGACAATATATAGATAAACCACCTCTTTCAGCTCCTCTTTCAACGGTTTCAGGCTTTTCATGGCCCGCATACAAGGACCACACCAGGTGTTCCACATATCCACCAGTACCATCTTGCCACGATAAGGACGAGTAATGACCTGCAACAAACTGTCTGCCGCTACCTCCTTTTCCACCTCAACAATCTTATATCCGGTCTTTCCCTTAGTAGCTTCCAACTCTGATTTCAGTTCGGCTTCAATCCTCCCGTTTCTCATCAGGAACAATTGCCTGAGGTCGGGAGAAGCGATGCTGTCCACCGTCCGACGCTCTTCCTCAGTCAAAGGCATGTACTTGCTCAGATTACGGGAAGCACGCCCGGCAAGAAGCATGTCCGGCCAAAGAGGGTCTTGCACAAACTTATCCCGAATTCCGGTAGCGGTCTTCACAAAGTCCGTATAATAATTGTAATATTTCTGTTCGGGGGTATGCAGAATATCCAGTTGCAGTATTTCCTTGAAGTATGAGGTACTGTCCACCGTCATGTCCGCCCTTTTCACCCCCTTCCTGCCCGAAAGCATCGGGGCATAACTAAGGTTACTCTTGTAATTATAGATAAGGCTGAACAGATTCATATCCAGATTTGCCCGAATATAAGTACGGCAAGCCTGGCTCATATCCTTGTTTTTTACAAGTTTCTTTTGCATATCTTCATAATGCCTGAACAGATACTTTTTATATGCCTGCGGAGTCATCCCACAAATATCTGCATAAAAATCATCAGCTCCCGATAAGCTTTTCATTTCACCGAACCGCAGCAACTCGGTATTCAGACCGGCATAGTCTCCTTCAAACCAAACACAGTTGTCCGTTACACCATCCTTTTCCGGCTTAAAAGACGGCTTTGCGAATAGAATATTTCAGGCAGATTGATTGTGACATCCAGTTCTCCACCCGGAACGAGAAACAATTCTATTTTCGAACGGGATATCCACAGCGTAGCACCGCTCGGCAACAGCACCTCTGTCTCATAACGGAACGTGCCATCCTCCGCTATCTTCAAGTCCTTACCGGTGAAATACATGAAGAACCAAGGCGAGTCATAGTAGCGTAACGTCACTCCATACTCCGGTTTATACCCAATATCTGCCCCTTTATGACAGTCTTTCCCATATTCAATTCCGGTCCGGGCAATGGCAAAACCTCATCCGGTTTCTTATTCCGCAAACGTTCGGGAATATCCACCCGAGGTTTCTCTCCGTTGAGCTGTATACCATAAATTACCCATCCTTCATCACTGTCCGGTGTCTCTACAAAATCAAAGCTCTCAGTATCCATCGGAAGCGGACTAAACTTCAAAACAGCAGTCATTTCACCGGAAGCGGGAATATGCGTCCATTCATCCCTGGCAAAACCGGTATTTCCCAAATATCCGTAATCCTTTCCGGATGCCCGCAACACAGCTGTCGAATCAATCCTGACCCTATCGCCCTGCATGCCATAAAGCCTCACCGCCAGCCAGGTCGTATCTTTTCCAAGCGTCACTTGCTCCACTTCAATGCTACGCGTATTGCATGCCATGAAATAGGGTACCTTTACGATTTTCTTTGCCTGCAATCCGCAGCAAATACTTACCAGCAGCAAACAAACCAATCCGATGTTTTTCATAAGCCAGAGTTATTAGAGTCTCAACAATCTCAGTCCCTTCCCTTTTCCACGTCTTGTATCAACTGCTTCAGTTCTTCCAGGGATATATCCTCTTCCTTCACCAGAGACGACACTGCGCTGAGATAGGAATTATTGAAATATTTGCTGATAACGTTCTTCAGTGTCCGCTTGCGAAAATCCTCCTCGCTGACCACCGCATAATACTGATACGTGTTGCCGTACGTATGATGGTTCAGGAATCCCTTATCCTCCAATCCTCTCACAATGGTGGACAAAGTATTGAAATGTGGTTTCGGCTCTTCATAGAATGCCAGCATTTCCTTCACAAACAAGGGTCCCTTTTCCCAGAAAAAGCCCATGATTTCTTCTTCTTTTGCAGTCAATCCTTTCATAACATTCTTTGTTTTCTGCAAATAACTAAATTATTTAGTTCAAAAACTAATTTCTCTCGTTAAATAAAACTAAAGCTTTTAGTTTATTCGGCAAACACCAGTCTCCAACCGTCTCCCGACAAGCAAAATACCTACTAATAGTGATTGCAGTTCTCGGATAAAAGCCGTTACTTTGCGCACGAATCAGAGAATTAAAAACAATAACATACAATGAATGAGCAACATAAGTACCGCTCCACGGACAAGATGAGCGACCTCATCTGTGACAATTACTCCTTATTAATGGTGATGAGCCGCTTCGGACTGTCATTAGGATTCGGAGACAAGAGCGTGAAGGACGTCTGCGAAGCACAAGGCGTCGATTGCCCTACATTCCTCGCCGTAGCCAACTTTATCAGCGAAGAACAATACTCTTACAGCGGCAATGAAAGTGATTTTTCCATTCCCGCCCTTATGGATTATCTGAAGCGTGCCCACACATATTTCCTCGACTTCAACCTGCCGGCCATCCGCCGCAAACTCATCGAAGCCATCGATTGTTCCAGTACAAACGATGTAGCCTACCTCATCCTGAAGTTCTTCGATGAATATGCCAAGGAAGTACGCCGCCACATGGAATATGAAAACCAGGCCGTATTCACCTATGTAGAGCAATTACTCCAAGGCAACCTATCGGACGAATACAACATCGCCACTTTTGCCAGCAAACATAATCAGATAGATACCAAACTGAAAGAGCTGAAGAACATCATCATCAAATACTACCCGGAAAAGGAGAACAACAATCTCCTGAATGCGGTCTTGTTCGATATATTCAACTGCGAACAAGACCTTGCCACCCACTGCCAGGTAGAAGATTATATGTTTGTTCCCGCCGTAGCGCAAATAGAAAGGAAACTGAAAAATGAACAATAATACTTCTTTGAAGATTGTCATTGCAGAAACTTCGGTCATCATCCGGAGTGGTCTGACGGCTGTTTTGAAGCGTATTCCCAACTTGAATGCACACCCTATTGAAGTTTCTTCTCCGGAATCGCTGCAAAACTACATTCACATGCATCCGGCAGACATTATCATCATCAACCCCACTTTCGGTGGCTGGTTCGACCTGCCGCCTTCAAGGCAGAACACGGAAAATCCGGTATCAAGTACATTGCTATGGTATGCTCCGTCATCGACAACAACATATTGAAGGAATATGACGAGAACTTCGCCATGTGCGATGACGTAGAGTCATCGCCTCCAAAATCAACCACTTGCTACACACCGAGGAGGAAGAAGAAAAAGACAGCGAACAAGAAACCCTGAGCCAGCGCGAAAAGGAAATCATCACCTGCGTTGTGAAGGGCATGACCAACAAAGCCATCGCCGACAAACTCTACCTCTCCATCCATACCGTCATTACCCATCGCCGTAACATTGCACGCAAACTGCAGATACATTCTCCGGCAGGGCTCACCATCTACGCTATTGTCAACAAGCTGGTAGAATTGAGCGACATCAAGGACTCTCTATAAGATTCTTCCGGCAACCGTTTCCCTACCCGCTGCGGCCTATAGGGAAAAACCGGATGAATCCCTTGCAAAAGTATGCTCCTCCATACGGGAAAAGCCCTCTGCCTATTGATTAAGGTTTATCTTGTGCCTGAAGACAAAGCTCATCCCCTATGTCATCCCTCCCCATCCTATGACTCTTTATGCCCCACAAGTATCCTTATCCAACCTTACCCACAGTATCCGTCACGCCATACACAAATCCCCGCTTCACGATATCACATCGGGAAGCGGGGATCCTTTTATCTTCATAAAAGTGGTTACGTAATTATGACTAACTAATTCATTCAAATCTGATGTTGCAAAGATAAGGCATCGGCAGACAGTACGCAATCACTTAAATTAGGTATAATAAAACAAGTCAGTCATCATAAATAGGTAGAACCACCCACAAATCAGGCATTGGCATAGCTGTGCATTCCTCCAAGGATGTAGTTCACCCCGAAATAGGTCATCAGGACTGTCAGAAAGGCGGCAACCATATAGATATGGAAGAATAACGGACTGCGGAAAATGCGCAGGCTGCGCGCATGGAACGCCGCTCCATAAACCATAAAGGTAATCAGCGCCCATACTTCCTTCGGGTCCCAAGCCCAATAACGCCCCCAAGAAGCATTGGCCCAAACCGCACCCAGAAAAATGCCGGCTCCCAAAAAGAAAACGGCGGGATAAAGCAGCAATCGGCTGAGCAGCATCAACATCCGGGCTGAACGGCGAAGACACAATGCCAGTATGCCGTTCAGCATCATAAAGGCAAACAAAGCATAAGACATCATTATCAACGACACATGCGTACTGAGCCACGGAGAAACGAGCACGGGTATCAAGGGAGTGATTTGGGGATTCATCTGTCCCAAATAGGACACCAGTAAGGCAAAACCGGACAGCAAAAAACCGAAAGGCACCATAAACGGGAAGCGCCGCCGAAACAGACAAGCCAGGAACAGCGCACACAATGCCATGAACTGCATCGTTTCGTATCCATTACCCAACGGGATACGCCCGCCGATGTACCACCTCAGACCATACCCGAAGAGCTGAAAGAGAAACGCCGCATAAAGAGAAAACGGGAAAAAAGTATCTGCCAAACGCGAAGAGAAAGAGAGCGCTACAATCCTACCGGAAGAGTCTGACAATGCCGACGAACGGCGCAGGCCGCGATACAGCAGACGGAAGAAAGCCAGCATCCCCACCGTAAGGTTGAACATGAACAGCAATTTGCTGAAAGGAATACGGTTATACAGCAATTCGGCTTGTATTTTAGTATCGGAAACAGGCTCCACACTCCCGTCTTCCGGCAAAGGACGAATCAATGTACCATTTTGGAGCATCAAAATCAGTCCCACCTTTTCATCCGCCTCTACAATGGCCTTTTCCAGAGAAGTCATTTTCTGATGATGGTCTTGCTTCCCCTTCCAGAACTTCTGCAAGCGATACTTCTCACCGTCGAACAAATCAGCCAGACATGCATAAGGTGTCTCCAAATGAAGCAGGCGACGGAGTGCCTCGTTTTTGATATAAATCATCGGCTCATTCTGCCAAACCTCCGGACGCAGAAGCCATCCGCCAATCACCTGCTCCGGCGTCATGCCTCCATAAGACAATTTTCCCGTCAGTTTCAGTACAAAATCGCGCGCAAGGGTATTGAAAGGAACCACACGGTCATTATAAATCACCTGCTTACGGGCAAGACTATCCGCCTGCTTGCGTGCCAGTGCCGGAAGGCTTCTCTTCTGCGCATGTACCCCACTTCCCAGACACAGCACAATAGGACAAACATTCCTCCCTTCTTCAACAACGGATGCCTCAGCAGCCTGCGGAACTCTCCACCCCGGCTGACCAGCATCCAGAGCATGGAGACACCTAACAAGAGGTATCCACTATAGGTAATCCCTATCCCCCACGGGTCATAATTCACTGTCAGCCAGCTCCCCTGCATATCCTCATCAAAGGAAGACTGATAAAAGCGGAGCCCCTGCCGTGAAAGAATACGGTTCATGGAGACGGGCGTCTCACCGTGAATATAGCTGATATAATCTGCAGGAGCATCCGTACCCGGATAGTACTCAATCCGGAAACTGTCCAGACGTAAGGTGAACGGTAACTCTACAACCTGCCTGCCGTCTTGTTCCAAAAAGCAGTTCACCTCACTGCCGACAGTAAGATGCACATATCCTTTCCGGCCACAAAGAAACGTAGTCATGGCTCCCGCCAAAATCACGAGGAAGGAGCCATGCAACAACAACGTCGGGAGACACCGCCACAACCGCTGTCTTACAAGCACAACAACAGTCATCGCAGCAAGGGCTCCCCACAAACAACAGAACCAAATCGTATGATAAACATGCTTTTCTACAAAATCCGTACTGCACGTCTGCTCTACAAACGTAGTTGCAGCAAGTAAGAGCAGCAAACAACCATAAACAGCTATGAGAAACTTTTTCAATTAAGAGCTATCAATTAAAAGTAAAAAATCAATATGGAGCAAACTCCTTGTTTTCTAAAGACTTGACTCCCATACATTCCATCTCTATCAGCCAACCCGGACGACATACGGGAGCATATACAAACACTCTCGGAGTATCCGGAAAACGCTCGTCATACATTCCTTTGACCACGGTATAGTCTGCAACATCCCGCAGATAAACAATCATCTGTCCTAAATCATCAAACGTACAGCCAGCCTCTTTCAACAAAGCCTCCACATTCTCCCACATACGTTCCGTCTGCTTGCGAATGTCTCCGGGATATACCACCTCACCTTTATTATTGATGCTCGCAGTACCCGAAATAAACACCTGGCGACGGTCGCCATAATCCACATACGTACCTCGCTCGAAACTCACACCGTATTCGTATGTGGGATTCAGATGTGTCGGTGCGTAAAGGTAGTGAATTTGTTCAGATTTCAAACCATCTACAGCATAAGTATCCATCTGAACCGTCACTTTTGGGTCGGCATGACGGCCACCGATACCGGTACTGGAAATATAATGAGTCTTCTCCGTCAAGTCCTGGGTAACAAACACCTCATTACGTGCCTTCACCACTCCGGCATAATTCACATCCACGTTCTGTACAAAGAACCAGGTACGTATGCAATTATCAGCCAGCTTGCAGCCCTGTTCCATCAGCTGCATCACATAGTCATTCAACAGCAGACGGGTCTGGTATTCCGAATTGGCTGCACGATTGAAAGAGCCGCCTCCCCAAAGGTGACGGTAGGCGCCATGTCTCACTTCGAACAATCCGTTATGAAGTACCTGTGTTTCCACACCTTTCTGCAGATAGACCCACAGTGCGATCTTTGTACCGTTCAACGGCGGCTGCTCTACCACGGAGAGTGCACAATCCGAACATTCTGCCGAAAGCGCCAGTAGCATATCTGCCTGATTGGCGGCGTCACTTAGAAAGTAGCGTTTAAAGATGGCAACAGCACCTTGTAGTTCACTTTCACGCAGTTGGCAGTAAGTGTCGACCACCGCATTCAGCTGTTCTTCATAAGTCGCTTCCGGTCTGGTGGCATGAATCATTACATGATATTCCGAAACACCCGCTTCTACTCATATTTAAAGATTTCGGTTAAGGTATTCTCCGATTGATTAGTTTGTTGTTGTTTATCTTTCATATTAAATATCAATTAGTCGTTGTTGTTCAAAAAAGTACCGGTATTACCAGTAAGGCCCATCATTATTACGGCTGTGCACCATCGTCAATCCAGTTGCCAATCAAAGACTGCATATCAGATGAGGTTATCATCTGAGAATGGTCTATACGCCAATCCGAGCTGATGTCCGTACCCAATATGAGATGCAAGACACTTTCTGACGCATTGCCGGGCATAACCCTCATTTTACCGTCCACCGTCGTTGAAGCCCGGTTGACCAGATCAGCATGGCTATGTCCTTCCAGCAGATTCAAGCCACCACCCGGAGTGGTGCTAAGACCATGGCAAGCCGTACAAGTGGCATTGAATATTTTTTGTTGAATGGCATTGTACATACTTGCATCAACTGTTCCTGCATCCATAAGTATAGTATCAGCGATTTCAGTACATTCCATTGCCACCAAACTGACAATGCGCTTTCTCAACTTATTGATTACACATAGCTCGACTGTTGTCACCTCATCCGTTATGCCGGACATTGTCAACTGGATTTCATCATTATCCGATTCGGATACCGGAACAACCTTTGAAACAATGGCATAATCGCTTTCATCATCAAATCCTGCCACTACCACACTATAGTCGCCCGACCACTTATCCACACCACTAATCCGGCCTGTCATCTTCACTGTGCGTCCTTCACCCGTGGCCACTACGGCATTCTCATAAATTCTCCCCTCATCGCATGCATGCAGACCTATAAGAAGCACGGGCAGAAAAAGAAAAGAATGTATTTTTCATAGAACGAATCCTTTTCCTGACTTCATTTAGAATGTATATTGAAGCATCACCGTGGCAGAGTGAGTGGCCAGACCTAAATTATCATTATCACGGTCGAGCTGCGTGTCGTGTCCCCAACGGGCTACATACTGATACATTGCCTGCAATTTCAGGTTGCATCCTCTGAAAAAGTAATTCATACCTACAGCAGGCATATTCAGGAAACCGTCGTCATCCGTACCGTTACGATTGAAGATATCGTAGCGTGCGGCAAGCTGTAGGCGGGGAGCGACAAAGTAACCACCTTGCACATAACCGCCTAAAAAGCTATACGATTCATTTATCTTTTGCCGTTTGGTGAAACCTACATTCATATAATAAGCTTCAGCCGCCAGATAGAGCTTGTTCTTCAACATGGCAAATTCCAACCCCACACGGGTATCATTGGTACTCTCATTTTCACTCTCCACATTGATAGAACCCGAAAGACCGAATAATATCTTATCCTCGTTCAAACGGTTAGGATTACCTTGTGTGGAAGGCATCACCCCCTTGGGCATATAAGTCAGACGTCCGGCATACAGCAATGAAGGGATATGCCAGTCATCACTCATCGTCTTTGAAGCTGTATTCACGGAAGCTCCGGTTCCATTGAACAAGCCGACTTCATAACCGAACTTATCTGCCACCAGACCGTGAATTTCAACACCCAGGTCAAATCCCGTACCGATATTAGGCGTCACGGCATTCAACGAATAAGGCAAAATTACAGAAGACGTCAGAGAAACCGGCAACTGGGGAAGCAGTGTTTCGCCAAGAGTTGTCAGATAGGCATGCGAGAATGGAGTCTTGAACTTTCCGACACGAATCGCAAATTGTTTTTTCAGCTGTACATCAAACCACGCCTGCTGTAACAGCGCTCCTCCACTTGCAGCAGCATTGATGGACAGATTGAAAGCTACTTTTCCAAAAGCTTGCCAGTAAAGCCAAGTACGGCATAAGGAATGGAAAAACCCGAATTGGCAATATTATCTTGGTTATAAGCCTTATCCAAGCCTTCATCATCATACCAATTGAAATTAGCACTCGTTTGTACCAACAGATAAGGCTTGAAAACAAAATCACCTTTCTTTGTTTCAATGGTAAAACCTTCTCTTCCGGCCAATGACACTACACCATTCTCCGTATCTTCCTCATGTTGCGCCATAGCGGTCAAAGGCAAAACAGCCAGCATGGCGACATATAAAAATTTCTTCATAATTACTTTTTATATAAAGCTTATTAGTTCTAAAGTGAATTTAAAAATACAATCAGGCATCACGGTCATCCTTACTCATGTTCTTAAAGAGATTTTTCGATGCTTCTCCCTCTCCCCCATGCCACATTATGGCTTCAACAAGATTGCGGGCACGACCATCGTGCAAGAAGTAGGTATGTCCGTTTACCTTTTCCTGAAGCCCGATACCCCAAAGCGGAGTAGTGCGCCATTCATTGCCACGCGCCAACCCACTTACATAGTTATCATTCAGACCGACTCCCATAATTTCGGAGCCCATATCATGCAGCAAAAAATCCGAATAGGGGTGAATTGTCTGACTTCCCAACCATGGCAAACGGGTACCGTTCAACAGCACGGAGCCCCGAGGCTTGGTATGCAACGTGGTGACATGGCAAAGATGGCACTTGGCTTTATAGAAATTCTGTTCTCCCCTTATCACCTGCGGGTCATTCACATTACGCCGTGCAGGAACACCAAGACTCTGCATATACAAGTCAACATCTTCCATATCTTCTGTAGAAACATCCAACTGGGCATAAGAAAGCCCCATCATGCTGCCTTGATTCACCTGGGACTGCCCCTCGCATATCTCTTCCGGATAGCGGCTATTGGTAACACCCATATCACTTGAAAAACCAAGTTCAACAGTCAAATCCGCATGTTGAGCCTTATTTCCCGACAGCCCCAAGCTTCTCACACCACGTTCGGTAATGTAATTGCAACGGCCACTTATACCATACTCCGGATAATTACTTTTTGCAGCAAGCGCTTCAATCTCCGTAGGTTCCAAAGCCATCATTTGCCCCATACCGACATGTCTCAACGGGATACGCACCGTACAGAACATATCTTCAGGCTTTATACTGTCAGCATACCATTCGGATATGGAATAAGCCGGTCTGCAAAGTTCATACTTCTCTCCGTCGGGAAAGGTAAAAGTCTCATAAGTATACTCCACAGAAAGCTTCCCCTCCGGTTTCACTCCATAAATTGCCTGGTCATGGAGGACACGACCATAATCCTGAAAAAACGCACCATTCTTGCGGCTTATATAAACCAGCATCGAGGAAAACCCGTAACTACCCGATCCACCTTCACTCCACAGCGTCGGTTTGGTACGGCCGGCATTACGATGACAACTGCCACAAGAATACCCCGCATAGACTGGGCCAAGACCACCTCCCATGCCATTGCTACTCGTACGCACATCATCGTAAAGCCCGTCACCATCATTAAAGCGACTGTTGTAAACACCCGACACCCAGTCTGCCGGTGAATCATAGGCCTTGGATGAATTCATGAAGATTGTGGACGTTCCGGCAGACAGAGCGTATCCTTCAGGAATCTCTATATCCAACACGTCAATCCCATCATCATCACAAGCAGTCAAACCTGCCGACAAACAAAGGAGAAGACATGAATATCTCATTAAACGATTCATCATCTTTATCTACTTTTTAATAATGGCATATCCAAACATGCCAAAGAAGTAAAGGCAGGATTCTCCAAATCCTCCCCTTTACTTCTTGAGTATTGTTTATAAATAATTCTTATTTAACTGTACGAGGCTTGCCATCCTTGAAAAGCAGGAATTCCAAAGTATGGAATCCGCGTACATTTTGAGCAGATTCAACTTTTGCATCATCATCACCCTCGCTCCATTCCAAATCGCCCCATTTCTGGAATTCAGAATCTGGACAATGGCGTTCTGGTCCAAAGGCCAACTATCCATATTCGGGTCAAGTCCCAGCTCATCCACCGGCCCAAATAGGAACGCCTCACTTTCCTCCCAAGGTTCACGGGCTGTTATCCAAGCATTGCATGCCGTCTCAAAAGCACTGTTAGAGGGATTGTTGGCAAGAGCCACCACAGCGTCATACAGCGTACTATTCTTCTCCTTCAAATCCTTATAGGTAGGCAAAACCACAACATTGACATAATTTTCAACAATCGGGTCAAGTGCTTCATTGCTGTTAATGGTGCTATTGTCCCTGATATAAGGTTTCAACTCCTTATCCAATACACTTTCCAGTTCTTCACAAGCCTTGATAGCCGCTACCGTTTCCTGACTGTTGATATTATTACGGAAAGGTTGGGGAATAGCCTGAATAGCCGATGCTGCCGTAGTGATAGCTGCCGACACTTTCATATCCAACTCCGCATTGACTCCAGCCACCAATTTTGAAATTGACTTGTCGCTCACCTTACCGTCCAAAGAGCCGTAATAGGCATTGCGGATTGAGTAAATATTATTGGTATAATCATCACGGGAATGCCAGCTATACCATGACTCAACAGCATAGAGGGCCTCTATAACATTGTTTGCCATATATTTATTATATGGATCACCAATCTTCGTCTCACCTACCTCATTGGAGATTTCAACACAACCGTCGATAACCTGCTCTATACAGTTCCAGGCACTTGAAAAGTTATAGGCACCATTATGAGCTTTGAAGGAAGTTGCAAAACTTGCCCCACCCTTATAACTCGTATTCCAAGAATCATAAAGATTGGTGGCATCTGTCTTCAACAAAGCCGCCACATTTCTCATGTAGTTGTGCCAACTTGCCGCATTCTCCGAGTTATACTCAATGTCAGCAGGATTAACTGTACTGTTGTCATCATCATCGCTACAAGCAGTAGCCGTAAATGCCAGCCCTAATACCAAAGCTGTCGCATAAAAGAAATTTTTCTTCATCTGTATAAAATTAATTGATTACTATTCATCTACTTCTTGACAAACCAACCGATATAGCAATACCGATCGAAAACTCATTTTCACTATTATACTTGCCAGTTCCAAAAACCTTGTTTGTTCCGATTTGGCGGGTAGTGTAATCAGCCTTTACCACCAGATTAGGCAAGGCATACCAATCAATCCGGCAGTCCACATGCTTACCTGACAACGTTTCTCCATTATCTGGCTGGCCTCTCCCTTTTCTTGCGGATTATAATATTCATAACGTGCAAAGGGGTAGATAACCGGAACTTTCCTGTTTCCTTTGAAGAAAGCGCTGATATTCAAACCGGCCTCGGCTGCATAACTGACTACATTCTTTGCAATGGGGGTTATACGGCTGTAAGGAGATTTATTCGACAATTTGGTATTTGCCTCACTAAGCTTCGCTGAATTACCCAAATTTCCGTATACCATATTGGCACGGGCAACCACATATTTATTACGGTATTGGGCATCTGCCGTATAAATTCTTACCGGAATCTTACCGGTAGACGAATAAGTATCCGCTTTGTCAGAATTGGAACCGGCATCAGCGCAGTAATAGAACGAAGCACCTATACGCAACCCCGGAACCCCCTTATAGTCCAGACGAGCCACATAGCCCGGTGAAGTAAAGTTGTCTTCTTCAAAGATGCCTTGTTTGCCACTTGCTATCCAGGTGTTACGGTCAAAGCCATTGGCATTCAGACCGGCCACTATCATGGCCTGATAATCAAAGCTGGCATATCCTTTTCCAAAAGAACCAAAAACTCGAGTCCGTTTTCATGCCACGTAGAAGGAAGGATGGTTGTCTCTCCTTCCGGCCGATAAGTTCCAAAGAAATTGATTGGTTCATGATGGGCGTTGGTCAATCCTACCGGGACAATGATGTGACCGGCACGTATGTTGAATTGTGGAACAATTAAACGGGTAATGTGGAATTGCTCGATAGCCACTTCGCCACCCTTTTCCACCTCCGTTTCATACTCACCGTTTTCCGTATTCTCAAGTTCATAAGCAGTACCCGTACCACCGGATTCAAACTCGATTTCAGCACCGAGTATCCATTTGGAATTGAACTTGTAATCCAGAGCCAACACGAAACGGGGTATAGAAATTGTATTCCTATGTTTGTCTGGATTGCCTTCAGGTGCACCATAGAAACGGTTAATACCATAATCCTTAAAACTTGCAACCATTTCTCCGTATCCACCGAAACGGAATTTCTTGTAGTTGTCGCCATCATTCGCTACTTTTTCCTTTTTCTCTTTGTCTGTTGAAATCTCCGTACTCTCTGCTGCAGAAGTAACTTTTTCAGGTTCAGCAGCCTGCAAAGCATTGGCAGAAAGCAAAAAACATAAAACGAATAAGCCAGTTAATTTTCTCATCTTTTATCTTAAATTTTGTTGGGAGCAAAGGTAGAGGTAGTTAAAAAGGAGAACAATACCTAAAAATTGCGAAAAGAAGAGAAAGAGTAACCATTAGTAGGTAATGGCAGATTTATAACAACAAATAAAGATGAAAAAGGAGGATAAATGGTAAAAGAACTATTAAAATGCTAATCCACGTAACGAGCACGATAAGCAGGGCCGTACCTTCCAGAATACGGTCAAGCACAGTGGGTTGGAAACGGACATTAGGGCATTTCTTGCCGGAATAAGGACCAAGATTAATCATATTATCTACGATTTAGAATCTGTTATCACTAATCCTCCTTTGCTTTCTCTTCAGACGGAGGAGGATTCTTGGACTTCTTCATCCGCCCACTCTTCCGCAATGCTTCAGCGATAATCCACTGAAGCTGTCCATTGGTACTACGGAACTCGTCGGCTGCCCATTTTTCAATGGCATCCATCGTTGCAGCATCCACACGGAGGACAAAGCTTTTGGTTGAAGTTTCTTTTTTAGCCACTATTTATTTACTATTTAACAATTTACGATTTATGATTGAAGTTACTTTGATATAACCAAGTACCAATCAAAGAGTATTCTGCTTGCCCCGCACGAAGGAGGCAATGTCATCCATAACATATGCCGGGACGGGCGAAGCATGGCTATACTCAAACGGAGTCGCCTTGCCGCTGCCTTCCTGCAACAAGTGATTCAATTTCGGATAAGATTTGAAGTACGCATTCTTACAACGCAACAGACCGGAACGCCATAAACCGAAGTCTTCCATAGTCACTTGATAATCTCTCTCCCCTTGAAGAACAAATATGGGCAGCTTTAGTTTAGCGGCAACCTCCACCGGTTTGTAAGCGTTGGCAAACAGCCAATATGAGCGGGGCTGCCCCAATGGTAAGGGAATTGCCTCATCGAACTCTTCGGTACCAAGCTTTTTGACATTCACCAACTGTTGTTTCAGTTCATCAAGTTGAGCCTTTACATTGACTGAAGAATCCGTCAAAGAAGAGGTATAATAAAACTGTTCCTCAAGAGCATCTTCAAGCGGTCTTGCCAGTCCGGCAAGGATAATGATACCTGCCAAACCTTTCGAACGCCCGGCAATACGGGGAGCCAATGTACCTCCAGGCTGTGCCCCAACACATACACACTGTCAGAAGCCAGCTCGGGCAAAGCCCTTACCTGCTCCACTATGGCAACGGCATCGTCCACGGCCTCAGTATCATAATCGAGTTCGCGACCGGCAGGAACGCAAGCCGCACCATATGCTTTTGTCCGTTTTTCATAGCGGACGACGGCAATGCCGCGTTCCGCCAATCCCCAGGCCAGGTCACGGGAAAGGCTTGTTGGACCTATCGTCTCGTCACGGTCGTGAGGACCGGAACCATGTACCAGAATAACACAAGGAACCCTGCATACATCCGAACCGACTGCCCTCTTGGGCAAAGTCAACGTTCCGGGAAGCTTGTAGCCGTCGGCTCCCAGCGTAATATCCCTTTCATCCATTTTTGTCTTATCATAGGCTACCGGTTGGGCAGTGCTAACAGCAGGTGCAGGGACTAGCCGGATTGTATTCAGTGCCCCGTCAGCATCAAAAGCCACTAGAAAGCGGAGATTATAACGTTCAAATTCCACATCGGAATAATAGATAGTAATTCCCTGGGCAGAATCGGTCTTCCATTCTCCTTTTGATATGGATTTACCAAACATTTTCTCTGCTTGCCGGAAAGAATCATTGAAGAGTGCCGGAGCCAGTTTCTCCTGCAACTCCCGGTTCAATGCCGCATGGATGCTGTCACCTTGCCCTGCCACAAACAATTCATAAATGTGCTGCGCGCGCGCAGTATTCGCATCTTGTGCAAAGCCCCCATATACATTGCCCAGCAAGAGCAGTATAAGAGCCCACCGTCCTATGCCTCCCATCTCTTTCATCCGTATCCTTTATCAATGGTTCAACGTTCCCGTATTGACTACCGGTTGGGCAGCCTCGTCCGCACAAAGCACTACCAACAGATTGCTGACCATTGCTGCTTTCTTGTCTTCGTCCAGTTCAACAATTTCTTCTTCAGAAAGTTTATGGAGCGCCATTTTTACCATAGAGACTGCCCCTTCCACAATCTTCTCGCGTGCCGTAATAATGGCAGATGCTTGCTGGCGACGCAGCATCACAGCGGCAATTTCGGGCGCATATGCCAGATAGTTGATACGCGCTTCCACCACTTCCATACCTGCCATGGCCAGGCGTTCATTCAATTTCTGCTCCAGCTGTTCATTGATTTCCTCACCGCCCGAACGAAGTGTCAACTCTTCCGTATCAGCCTCATTATCATCATAGGCATACTGACCGGCAACCTGGCGAAGAGCGGCATCACTCTGTATCATGACGAAATTCTCGAACGCATTCATACGGTTGGCCACCGCATTGCCAAGACTGACCTGGTTCGCATTACCCGCTGTCGGAGCGGATGCAGCCATTGTTTGTGAATCAATCTCAAACATGGCTTTATAGGTGTCCTTCAGCTTCCACACCAATACCAGTCCTATAAGAATAGGATTACCAATCTTATCGTTCACCTTTATCGGCTCCACATCCAGGTTGCGTGCACGAAGCGAAAGCTTCTTCTTATTAAGGAAAGGGTTTACCCAGAAAAAGCCGGTCTCCTTGAACGTCCCTTTATATTTACCAAAGAACACCATAGCACGCGCCTCGTTCGGCTCCAGCTCCATATAGCCGGCAAACATAATAAACCATATCAGACACAGACACACCGAAAGGATCAAGGTAGGCACAGAAATGATAAACCCAAAGATTATCACTGCCGTAAGCACTACCAAATGAAGGAACAAGGCCAAAAAGCCATTCATCTTGAAACCACTGAAACCACACTCTTTTGTTTCCATATTCTATAGATTTAATTGATATCATAATGATATCACAAATATATCAATTAAAATTAGATAAGAACAGAGAAGCAAGGAAGTTAACATATTGTATTAAGGATTATTAAGAACATGTATCCCCAGTACACAAAAATTCCGCTTGAGGGTCATGACTTACCTTCAAGCGGAATTTTCTTTTTCGACTTTGTCAGCAATGTATCAAGGCTGAATGACAAAAGACCGGCGCAGCAAACCAGCAGTCTGCGAGCTACCGCCCACCATAAGTTCATAACTGCCTTCGGAAACGCACATGGTATTGCTTTGCGGATTCCACCACACCAACTCTTTATCGCCCAAATCAAACTCTACATCGACCGTCTTTCCTGCCGGGATATGTACCCGTTTGAAAGCACGCAATGCCTTGCTCGGTCCTTCGACATCATCGTTTTTCTTCAAATAGACCTGCACAACCTCTTCACCGTCACATTTGCCGGTATTGGTTACGGGGACATTCAATCTCAATTTCTCACCGGACTTTATATTATCCGAACCAAGCACCACAGCGCCATAGCAGAAAGAGGTATAGCTCAATCCATGACCGAAGGGGAAAAGCGGTTCCTGGGTCATGTAACGGTAAGTCCGGCCGGTCATATTATAATCCTCAAAATCAGGAAGCTGTGACACATTACGGTAGAAGGTGACCGGCAAGCGTCCTGCCGGATTGTAATCACCGAACAAGACTTCGGCTACAGCCGTACCACCTGCCTGACCGGGATACCATGCCTGCAGGATAGCTCCACACCTCCCGGTTTCCGGCTCCAAGCCGATAGGAGAACCTGAACAGTTCACCAACACCACCTTTTTACCGGCACGGTGCAAAGCGGCAATCAGTTCCCGCTGGACAGCAGGCAACTCTATATCGGTACGGTCGCCTCCTCTGAATCCGGGAAGCTCAACACCCATCTCCTCGCCTTCGAGGTTCGGAGAGACTCCTCCCACAAAGACCACGACATCAGCATCCTTTACACGCTCCACAGATTTCCTCACATCCACTTCATTCTTAAATCCAAGGTCAAAGTTCAACTGTGCATCGCTACGGAAATATTCAAAATCCAATTCAACGTCATACGTTTTTCCTGCTTGTACCTGCAAAGTATAAGCACTCTTCTGCCCACCGTGCTGATTGGAGAATCCTCTCACTTCCTCCCCATTTATCCGCAATCTCCCTGAGCCATAAGCATAGATGTCAAAGACCACCTCTCCCGACTGGTCGGGAGTGAATACGCTGTTGTAGGTAGCCGAGAAGTCGGTAAGGTTCACACCCGGAGCAAAAACCGTGGCACCGGATGTACAGAAATGGAAAGGAGTGGTCACTTGGGCAGTAGTGACTGGCTCACCGTCACGAGTCACGTTATTCCAGTAGCGTGCAGTAAATCCGGGTTTCCCGTCGGCAGTCTTGCAACGGTTGAAGACGCTCTGTATCTGAGCTCTCTCCACCCATCCGCAGCCTTGTTCATAAATAAGCCGGTCATCAGTCCCCAAGGCTTTTCTAATTCCGTCCAGAATGGTGACAGTGTGCGGAGGCATACCGTTATAATTTCCCCACTGCATCACAGAATCATTGGCGTTCGGACCCATCACGGCTACAGTCAGCCTCCACGCTTCAACGGCAAGGTATTATCCTTGTTCATAAGCAGTGTCATTGACTTGCGAGCCATGTCGAGCGCCAGAGAGTCGTGTCCGGCAGAAGCCACCACAGAAAAAGGAATGCCGGTCCAGGACACCTTCTCCGGCTCGTCCATTTCACCCAAGGCAAAGCGAGCCGTCAAAAGACGCTTGACTGCTACATCCACTGCTTTTTCATCAATCTTTCCCTGCTTCACCGCTTCTACCAGGGCCTCGTAACTCGAACCGCACTCCAAGTCAGTTCCACTCAGCACCGCAGCCGCCGAAGCGGACTCTGCATCAGGATGCGTCTTATGACCATAGTCTCTGTAAAAATCGGCAATAGCTCCACAGTCCGAAAGGACAATACCGTCAAATCCCCACTCATCGCGCAAAATCTGCATCAGTAGGCGGTCGCTACCGCAGCAAGGATCGCCCTCAAAACGGTTGTAGGCACACATCACCTCCTTCACTTTTCCTTCTTTCACCAAAGCCTCGAAAGGAGGAAGATAAGTTTCATACAAATCACGGGGCTTGATATTTTCCGCATTAAACTCATGGCGGTTCCATTCCGGACCGGAGTGTACGGCAAAGTGCTTGGCACAAGCATGCAGCTTGTCATATTTTCCATCGTTCGTACCCTGCAAACCTTTTACAACCATCACACCCATACGGCTGGTCAGATAAGGGTCTTCCCCATAAGTCTCTATACCCCTTCCCCAGCGGGGGTCGCGATAGATATTCACTGTAGGCGTCCACATCGTCAATCCTTGATAGCGTTCATGGCTTTCCTGGGATGTATAGTAGGCATTCTTGGCACGGGCCTCATCAGAAACAGCAGTAAATACCTCGTATACAGTCTCCGGCGAGAAGGATGCCGCCATACCAATCGGTTGGGGAAACACTGTGGCCAGCCCGGCACGCGCCACTCCATGCAACGCTTCATTCCACCAGTTATAGGGCTTGATGCCCAGGCGTTCCACTGGTTTGGAGCTGTCCATCATCAAGGACACCTTCTCTTCGAGCGTCAGTTCCTTCAGCAAAAGTCCGGCACGCTCTTCTGCCGGCAGAGATGCATTCTTGTAAGTAACCTGTCCACATCCCGACAATAGGAAGAGTGGCAAAAGGTAAAGAAGTTTCTGTTTCATCATGGTTTTATATTAATCGTTGTTACAATCGCTTGTATCACAAAGATAAATATTTTCTTCCAATTGCCAACACGCAATAAACTTCTTATTATAGCCTCCTCTGAATATCCTCGTTACTGTTCCGCTGACCCTTACTACGTATATCACCACCGAAAGTATAGGATACACCGATACGGAAACTGGCAAAGGCAAACTGATTGTCGGCAATTATCTTCAACCCGTTGGACATGGTTTCCAATTTGGAATGGCTGACAAACAAATTGTTGACATTCAGGCTGAGGCTGAGCTTATTGTTCAACAACCGATAAAGCATACCTGCACTGACGCTGTAAGTGGGGCTCATCAGATAGATGCCTGATACTGACGGGAAGAATAGGAACCGGACAACGTGGCCAGAAGAGTCTTCTTTTCATTGAAGAAGAAAGTGTTGCGCAGGCTGGCGTTATAAGCCATCCTTTCTCCTCGGGAGAGGTGGTGGCAGCGCTGGAGGTAGTCCGGCGATAGCTCACTCCATGCTGGGCGTAAGCTTGCAGCCATTTGGTACGGAAAGTGTACGAATTGTTAAGCCCGAAAGCATGCGTCTGCATGAAATTCTCCCAAAGGAAAGAAGTCACATTCGTTTCGGCATCCAAGTCCACAACCTGGAAGAATACATCGTCCGAATAAGAATAATAAGCGGAAACATTGAAGTTGTTCTTCAACGTATATCCCAGTTCTGCATTGTAAGTGTAGCTGGGTTTCAAGTCCTCACGTCCGCAGGCATACGTATATTTGTTCTGATAGAACGGAAAAGGATTGACCATATTCTGTGACGGACGGGAGATGCGGTTGGAGAAACTGAAGTTCAGCGCATGCCCGTCTGTAGGCGAATAAAGCAGATAGACAGTAGGGAACAAGCGCGTATAGTCGTGCTTGTCCTCCGTATCCTTCGCTTCGGAAATACCGGTAGTGCGGGTGTGCTCCATACGCAAGCCCAACTGCATGGAAAAACGTTCGGAAAATTCACGGCTATAATCAGCATATAAGGCATAGATTTGCTCCTTGTAACGGAAATAATCATCCTGCACCAGCGTAGGGTCCGATGTATCGTAATTGATACCGTTGCGAGTGTTGGTAAAGGAGACCTTGGCACCTGCCGTTATCTTGTACTTTTCAAAAGGAAGGATGAAATCAAGAGCGGAGGAGACTACATCTACCTTGCGATGTTGCAGATAGTTGTAATCGAAGTTTGTGCCCGGAATCTCCGTACCGTCAGGCAGGAGGGTTTTCGAGAGAAAGCCCATATTTTCGTCCCGGTTGTCACGCAGGTAATCCACATCCCAAGTCATTTTCTTGCCTTTGTCATCCCAGCCTTATCGGTATGAAAATTCAGATTGAGGCGGTCGGAACTGGTATCCTTGTCACTGTTGGAGTACAGCAAAGAATCCAATACGGCGGTAGAGGCATCGTAAACTTCCGTCCATGAAAGGGCGTTGCCCGGTTTGGGAGCACTGTGATTATAGATGGCCTGCATACCTACAGTCCAGTCCCGTTCCAACGATACGTCCACACCTCCCTGAAGGTAGAAGCTATTCATGTAATTGGTGTAGTCGGCACGGCTGTTCCAGGTGTTCTGCGGAAAATAGCGGTAATTCTTCTCACGCGTCTCATAGTTGCCCTGCGTAGTACCCCCGTTGAGGAGGATGACACGCGCCCCTTGCTGAGGTTCAGGCTTACCCCGCCATATCCGTAATTGTCCTTTTCACCAGCGCTGTAGGAAGCGGAAGCCGTACCACCCACGTAATCTTTGGGACGTGACTTCAAGCGAATATTGATGATGCCTGCATTTCCGGCGGCATCATATTTGGACGGAGGCGTGGTAATCACCTCCACCTTCAGTATCTGGGAGGCGTCATAGGAACGGAGGTAATCTATCAGTTCATCTCCCGACAGCTTCGTCTCACGGTCGTTGATATAAACCTTGATACCCCCTTTACCTATAATACCAATACTGTTTTGTCCAACCTGCAGACCGGGCACTTCACGCAGAAGGTCGAGTGCACTGCCTCCGGCAGAGGCTATGGTATTATGTGCATCGAACACTACCCTATCCACCAGACGCTTGATAACGGGACGCGCGGCCGTAACGGTCACTTCGTCCAGCAAGGCGGAAGAAGATTTCAATGTCAATTCGCCAACGTTTTTGTTTCCTTGCAGCACAACGGGAACGTAGAGGTCTTCGCTGCCGATAAGGGTAATATGCAACAAGTATTCTCCCAGTGGCTGGTCAAAGGAAAAACAACCTTGTGTGTCGGTCAGCATACCGGTAATATAGGTACTGTCTTTTGCCTGCTTCAGCAGCACATTCGCCACCTCTACCGGTTGGCGGTTCTCGTCCTGCACACAACCGGAAAGCCGGTAAGTCTGAGCAGGAAGCAGAGTTGCCATACTTGCCAAGGCCACCCATACCATCACTCTTTTTCTAACGTTGTTCAGTAGTTTTTCTTTCATCATGCGTTTGATTTCAATATTTCACACCTTGTATTTCGCTGATACAAAGGTAGGGGTAAAACATGCCTCAAACGGTCTATATCGAGGAATAAAAAGTCTATATCCCAAAACTACAAATCACTACATATCAACACTTTAATTTTACAAAAGTCTATATTATGCCTTTTCCGGTCTATATGCTGCCTATAAACTCTACGATGCCTTCCTTCTCCCCCATCCCCAGTTTCTTGCGGATATTCGTCTTTCGCTGGTAAATGGTAGGAATGCTCTGTTGTGTCACCACACTAATCTCCTTCGTCGAGAAGTCCGCACAGAGCAGGCAGCAAAGCTGCTTTTCTTTGTCAATGAGCACATCGCCAAAACAGCTGTCCATCTTTGTGTAGAAGTTATCATAAATCCGGTCTATGATAGGATACAAGTCCTCCCATACCAGCAAACTCTCTACCGGCAGTTCATGGCTGGTAATACCCGAAATGCGGCGAAGCAGCTCCTGATTCTGTGAGGTAGGTTGTTTAGCCACCAGCCGTATCATGCCTAATTGCTGCAACAGTATTTTCCGAAAAAACTGCCCGTCTTCCCCTTTCGACTGGTTCCTGGTCGCATCTTCCAGCAACCGGGTCAGTGTTTCCGCCCGTTCTTCCGCTTCAATCAGCCGGTTGCGCCGGTTACGGATATAAAGGGACACACCACCACCTGCAAGCACCAGTACCAACAGTGCCAGCAACAAATTCAGTTGTGCCTGCTTCCGTTCCACCGTCAGAATCAAGTTGGCTTGCGAAAGCGTCTCCTTCGACTCGTCCTTACGCCGGACAGTACTCTGCAACGCAGTAAGAGCATTGGCTACAGAATCATTATAGCGCGCCACGTCCAGCACATCAAACGTACGGTGACGTGTATAATCTATCAATGCCCTATATACCGCCACCATATTCTCTTCCGTCAAAAACCGGTTCCGGCCCTCGCCACGTTTCCTCTCCTTATTCAAATAGTATTCCGCCGAATCAAGCAGCCCTTCTTTCAAGAACACTTCCACTTTCACCAGATCTCCCATACGCAACTGCACCGGGTCGATGACATACTGCTCCATACGACGAATAGTAGCTATTGCACCGGAAGGTTCATCAAAAGAGTAAGCCTGCATCTGGGCATAGTTACGCAAATAATGCACTATCTTACTGGTATCTTCTGCCTCCACTGCCAGTTCTATGCTGCGCTCCATGTAATAGGATGCAGAATCATTCTTGTTCAGCCCCATGGCAATTCCCATAGAGAAGAAGCTTCCGGCTCTTGCGTCCAAAGCTATGGCGGTACGGAAAGTTTCTATCGCTTTCTCATAATCTTTCCAGACATACACATACCAGTATGCCTTATCAATCAGCATATCAGCCATTCTTCCCGTGTCCTGCAGCGCCTTGGCCAAAGCTACGCCGCTGTCAATGGCAGCTATACACCGTTCGTGCTCTTTCAGCCAATACCAGTACCAGGCTTTCAACTGATAGGAAAACAGATTCTTCGCCGTGTCGTTGCGGAAGACGTAATAATCGGAAGCAGGCAATATCAAGGAATCTTCCGCCATCGAGTTGTGCCGCTTATAGTGCACATAAGCATTCAGCCATCCATACAACAGCCTCTCCTCATCCGAAAGTTGCGATGGCCTCTCTATCTGTACCAGCAAGGCATACACGCTGTCCACATTCATATTCACCTGTTTTTCTGCCAGATGTAACAGATGTGCCTCATTCATCTGCCGGCAGGCAACAAGGCACAGCAACGCAAACAATAGTCCAAGGAAAGGTAATCTATTCATAATATAGGAGATATAGTTTTTTCTATCATTTGTCTGCAACCGCAGTTTCCAGTTGCTTCAGCGCCTGCTCCAACACCGAACGCGGGCAGCCGATATTCAGCCGCATAAATCCCTTACCCGGTTCACCGAACATGGTGCCGTCATTCAGTGCCAGGTGTGCCTTGTCCACAAATAGTCTCACCAGTTCCTCCTGAGTCAGCCCCAATCCCCGGCAGTCCAGATAAATCAGGTAAGAAGCCTGCGGACGTATCATGCCGATGCCCGGAATATGCTCGCGCAGGTAGTTCTCCGTGAAATCGATATTGCCCTTTATATAGTCCAGCAGCTGTTCCAACCATTCCTCACCATGCATATAGGCAGCAGCCGCACCGATATAGGCCAGCATATGCCCTTCGCTGAACTCGCCCGCTTCCATGAACTCCTGAAAACGGTGGCGGATGTCCTCATTGAGGATAATGGCGTACGAACTTCCCAATCCCGGCATATTGAATGTTTTGCTGGGTGCCATGAAGGTGAGGGAATTCTGCGCAGCAGCCCCCGAAACAGTAGCAAAAGGATGGTGTTTGTAAGGCGGCAGAGTCAAGTCGGCATGAATTTCATCGGAGATGACAAACGTATGGTTTTCCATACAAATATCAGCAATCCGGCGTAATTCGTCCATCGTCCATACACGCCCGCCCGGGTTATGGGGATTGCAGAGAATCAATACTTTGCATCCTTGTATATCCTTACGGAAACGCTCAAAGTCAATCTGATACTGTCCATCTTTCAGGTCGAGCGGAGAGTAAACCACTTCGCGCTTCATGCGTTGCGTCACCAGGAAGAAGGGATGATAAACGGGAGTCATCACCATTACCCGGTCGCCGGGATTGGTGAAGCATTGCAATGCGAAGGCTTGACCGCGGACAATGCCGGGTACAAAAGTCAGCATCTCGCGAGTGACGTCCCAACCGTGGCGACGACTGAGCCAGCTACAAATGGAAGTATACCATTCCTCACACGCAGACGTATAGCCCAGCACTTCATGTTCAAGACGCTTCCGCAAGGCTTCCATCACAAACGGGGGCGTGCGGAAATCCATATCCGCCACCCACATGGGGAGGAGGTCATCGCGTCCCCATACACTCTTCACACCGTCCCATTTCACGGAGTCGGTACCACGGCGCTCTATTACTTCATCAAAATTGTAAGTCATTTGCTTGTCTTTTTATTGTAGTTTCACTAATTCAACGCATCAATTGTCTTGTTTTTATACCGCCCGAAAGAGAATTTACAACTATCTGATTATCAACATGTATAAATACATCCTATTTCTGTCGTATACTGAGCCCTATTCAGTCGTATACTG
>ENA-OQCX01000318-OQCX01000318.1-human-gut-metagenome-genome-assembly--contig:-NODE-318-length-25143-cov-8.108690_pt1 | contig 25143 bp, 26 predicted proteins | sample MGYA00242762_ERZ504587 | MGnify/ENA primary metagenome ERZ504587 (study PRJEB26092, sample SAMD00036337) | human gut metagenome | host: Homo sapiens | study: EMG produced TPA metagenomics assembly of... | reverse complement strand
AACCGGTGGAGGAGGATGGAATCCTTCGTTCTTCGGGCGACACGATTCTGGCGGCGGATGATCTGTCCGGTGTGGCAGCCATTTTAGAGGCGTGCGTCAGGCGATTGAATCCGGGAAGGCGCTTCCGAAACTGGAGATCCTCTTTACGGTCGGCGAGGAGGCCGGTCTGTACGGTGCGAAAGCATTCGATGTAAGCCTGCTGACATCAAAAACGATGTATGTGCTCGACTCCCCGGGACGCATCGGCCGAATTGTAAATGGTGCGCCGGGCCGTGCCCTTCTGGAAGCACAGGTTTTCGGCAAGGCAGCCATGCGGGAAATGAGCCGGAGAAAGGCATTGATGCGGCAAAAATTATGGCGGAAATGCTCGCAACGATGGAGACGGGAAGACTGGATGAAAATACAACGTCGAACTTTTCTCACCTCTGGTCCAAAACATGCGAGGCAATGAACGTTGTCTGCGACCACGCAATCCTGCGCGGAGAGATGCGGAGCCGGTCGGGAGAAAAACTCGACCGCTATGAAGCGTATTTCCAGTCGCACTGCCGTGAAATCGCAGAAAAGCGCGGTGCGCGTGTGGAATTTAAAAGAGAAAACACCTTCCTGCCGTTCTTCATCCCGGAGATTCCGAGATGATTCAGATCGTCACGGAATCCCTGAAAGAGATGGGAATCGAACCGCAGATCAACGGCGGAGGCGGCGGTATGGACGGCAATATTTTCAATCAGAAGGGAATCACCTGTGTCGGTATCGCAACAGGATATTTCAAGAATCATTCGACCGAAGAATATCTGCATCTCGATGACTTCTATCATGCCGGAGAGCTTGTGGCGCGGATAATTGGAAAGATTGCATAAATATGCAAAATATAAAATAAAAACTGGATAAAACTTGCAAAATAAAAGAAAATTATGTATAATTTCAAATTAAAAAGAGCAAGGGAGAAAAAGAAATGGCTGAGATTTTAACAAACAACGCAATGTTCTCCAGCTTCATGATTGTTCTGATCGTGTTTGCACTCGGCGACATTGTCGGTAAAATTACAAAAGGAAAGCTGTCCGGAATGATGGTCGTCATGCTCCTGTTCCTGGTAGGCTTTCTGACGAAACTGATCCCGGCGGACATCATCGATCAGGGAGGCCTTACGGCGTTATCAAAACTGGCAATTGCGATGGTACTGTTCAACATGGTACTACCCTGAACGTGAAACAGCTGATCGAGGAGTGGAGAACCGTATTAATGGCGGCACTCTGTATGCTGGCGTCCTGCCTTGTGATGCTTCTGGCATCCCCGATCATCGGATTTGACACTGTGCTCGTCGGCATGCCGGTTATCAACGGTGCGGCAATGGCGACTTCGCTGATGGCAAGCGCCGCAGCAGAAAAAGGGCTGGCAACGGCAGCAGCACTCTGTGCAGTCATCTATTCCGTACAGAAATTCGTCGGTGCGCCGATCGCATCTGCGATGGGTATCCGCTATGGAAAGAAACTGCTGAAAGCGTACCGCGAGAATCCGACACAGTTCCAAAAGCAGGAGACCGGAAAGGGTGCTTCCGCAAAAGTTTTCTTTGCAGACAAACATAAAGAATGGTATTCTGCCAACGTCATGATGGCACTCGTGGCAGCCGGTTCCTGGGTTGCCCATATTCTTGGCGATCTGACCCCGATCAACTACAGCATCTGGGCTCTGCTTCTCGGCGTTGTCTGTGTTGCTTCAGGACTCGTTCCGACGAAACCGCTGCAGAAATCGAACTCCTACGGCCTCATGATGATTGCTGTCTTCGGTTCCATCATCCCGTCCTTGGCGAAAGTTTCCTTAAGCGATCTCGGCACCATGGCATTCCAGACAATCGTTCTGTTCGCCGCAGCGCTGATCGGTGTTGCACTGGTTGGCTGGGTTCTTCCGACCTGGAAACTCGTGGGCGACAAAGACTGGCAGTCGGCATCGGTGTCGAGCAGTTCCTCGGATTCCCGAGCAACGTAGTCATCTGCCGCGAGGTCGGCGATGCAGTCGGAGAGACACCGGAGGAGAAAGCGTTTATCGAAGATACGCTGAATGTGCCGTATGTCGTGGGAGGAATTACGGTTATCACCGTTCTTTCGACGATGCTGGCTGGATTTGTCATTAACATGCTGTAAAATTCGACAAAAATACGAAAGTTAAAATGACCTTGATGCAGAGGAACGATCCCCTGCGCAAGGTCATTTTTGATTTTCAGGAAATTTCGTTGAATTTTCCTGTAAATTAAAAAGCCCTCCGGGCAGGATTCTTTCTTGTGCTTCCATGCCGGGCAGCAGGCCGGAACTGGAGAGAAAGATGGAGAGACAATTGACTTTACGGGAAAAGAAAAAAATATCCCCCCACCCGGCTTGTGAGAGCCTGAAATATCAAATATAATGAACGAACAGTACATGGATCAGGCGCGCAGATCATGGGAGTACAAAGCAAAAAAGCGGTCAGTCCGGGTAAAAACGGTCTGAAAATGGGAGGAAAAGGATGAAAAAGAAAATATTATCTTTGATGCTGATGGTGTCTCTTGCAGCATCCCTTGCGGCATGCGGTCAGGACAGCGGGAAAAACAGCAACAGTACAGATTTGTCGAAAACAGAGACGGAAGCTTCTTCCGGCCAGACAGGGGAGGCAGAGACAACCCTGGTTTACGGTTCTGCCGATTATACCAGAATCAATCCAGCGATGGACGAGCACGGCGAAATCAACTTGCTTCTGTTCAACGGACTGACGGCACACGATGCGGATGACAACATTGTTCCTGGCCTGGCAGAAAAATGGGAGTATGATGCAGAAACCTGCACCTATACCTTTCATATCCGGGACGGCATTCAGTGGCATGATGGAGAAAAGTTTACGGCGGATGATGTGAAATTCACCATCGAGGCAATCATGGATCCGGAAAACGGATCAGAGAATGCAACGAACTATGAGGATGTGGAAGAGATTACCGTGATCGATGATCAGACGGTAGCTTTCCGGCTTTCCGAGCCAAACGTGGCTTTCCTGGAGTATATGACAATGGCAATCCTGCCGAAGCACCTGCTGGAAGGTGAAAATATGCAGGAGTCGGATTTCTTCCGAGCACCGGTCGGAACAGGTCCGTACAAGCTGGAAAGCTGGGATGAAGGCCAGTCGATCGTTCTGACAAAAAATGAAGATTATTACCTCGGTGCACCAAAGATTGACAAGGTCATTTTCAAAATTGTACCGGATGATAATGCACAGGCAATGCAGCTGGAATCCGGCGAATTGGATCTGGCACTGCTTGACCCGAAAAATGCGCAGAATTTCAAGGAAAAAGACGGTTTTACCTGCTACGATATGACAACGGCAGATTACCGCGGAATCTTGTTTAACTTCGCAAACGATTACTGGACGAAAAACAGAGACATCATTCCGGCGGTATGCTATTCTATTGACCGTCAGGCGATCATTGATTCCGTGCTCCTGGGCGAGGGAATGGCGGCATACAGTCCGCTGCAGCGAAACATCTATAATAACGAAAATGTAGAACACTATGATTACAATCCGGAAAAGGCCCAGGAGATTCTGGAAGCAGCCGGATGCACAAAAAACAGCGACGGTATCTATGAACGTGACGGAGAAGAAATCGGCTTTGTGATCAGCGTAATGTCCGGCGAGCAGGACCGTATTGATATTGCCCAGGCAGCAGCACAGCAGCTCCGGGAAGCCGGAATCAACTGTACCGTGGAAATTCCGGCACAGATGGACTGGGGCGGACAGATGGCATGCCTGATCGGATGGGGAAGCCCGTTTGACGCAGACGACCATACCTATAAGGTTTTTGGCACCGACAAAGGAGCGAATTATTCGAGCTATTCCAACGAAAAAGTAGATGAATATCTGTCACTTGCCCGTCAGAGCGACGACCCGGAGGTGCGGAAGGAATACTACGGAAAATTCCAGGAAGAGCTGGCAGAAGATCCGGCCTATGCATTCATCTGCTATATTGATGCAAATTATGTAGCGGACTCCGGCATTCAGGGAATTTCTGAGGATACCGTACTTGGCCATCACGGCGTTGGTATTTTCTGGAATATTCAGGACTGGACAATGACAGAATAAATAAAGAAAAAGCAGACGAAGGGGGTATGTTTACCCCCTTTTTGTCCGTACAGGAGAAAAACAGAATGGAAGAACGATTAAAGGTGGAGCATCTTTCGGTCAGCTTTTTTACCGATGAAGGGGAAGTGCAGGCAGTTCGGGATGTCAGCTTTTCCTTGCAGGCGGGAGAGGTGCTTGCTGTGGTTGGCGAGTCAGGCTGCGGAAAAAGTGTACTTTGTAAAAGCATTATGAAGCTGCTGCCGGAGAATGCGAAGATCAAAAACGGAAAGATCCTGGTCAATGGCGAAGATCTTGCAGGCTGCGGGGAGCGCAGAATGCGGGAGCTGCGGGGAAAGCTGTTTTCGATGGTGTTTCAGAACCCGATGACGTCCCTGAACCCGACGATGACCGTCGGAGCGCAGATTGCAGAGGCAGTACGGGTGCATCAAAAAGGCATGGGAAAAGAAGCAGTGGAACAAAGAGTGACAGAACTGATGCAGCTGGTGGGGATTGAGCAGGCGAAGGAGCGGAAAAAAGCATATCCGTACCATTTTTCCGGCGGAATGCGGCAGAGAATCGTACTGGCGATTGCACTGGCGGGAAATCCGGAAATTTTGTTTGCGGATGAACCGACAACGGCGCTGGATGTGACGATTCAGGCACAAATTCTGGATCTGTTGCGGGAAATCCAGAAAAAACTCGGAACGGCAACCGTTTTTGTCACACATGACCTCGGCGTCGTGGCACGGATTGCAGACCGGGTAGCGGTCATGTACGCAGGAAAAATCGTAGAGATCGGGACCGTGGATGAGATTTTTTATGATCCCCGCCATCCGTATACGTGGGGACTGCTGCGTTCCATACCGGCGTTTTCGAGGGGAAAAGAAAGCTGCCGTCTATCCCGGGAATGCCGCCGTCTCTTCTCCATCCGCCGAAAGGCGATGCCTTTGCCAGCCGCAATGCTTATGCGCTGGAAATTGATTTTGAGGAGGAGCCGCCGATGTTCCAGGTCACAGACAGCCATTATGCGGCAACATGGCTGCTGGATGAGAGAGCACCGAAGGTTGTGCCGCCGATAGGAGGAAACACAGATGGAACATGAGATTTTGCTGGATGTGCGTCATCTGACCCATATTTTTCCACTGTCTCGGAAAACAGCAGTCAAGGCAGTCGATGATGTATCGTTTCAGATTCGAAGAGGAGAAATTTTTGGACTGGTAGGAGAATCCGGTTCCGGAAAATCTACCGCTGCACGCTGTGTGATGAATATTTATCAGCCATATGCCGGCCAGATTTATTATAAAGGGATTGATACCTGCGACAGAGGCCAGTTCCGGAAAAATAAAAAAATGCTGCAGACGACACGCCAGATGATTTTTCAGGATTCCGGTTCCAGTCTGAATCAGAAGATGAAGGTCCGCGACATTATTGAGGAGCCGATGCGCGTGCAGAAAATCCGGCCGCTGCGGGGAAGCTATGAGGAGGAAGCCAGATTCCAGATGAAATACGTGGGGCTGGATCCGGAATATCTGAAAAAATATCCGGGAGAATTGTCCGGCGGACAGCGGCAGCGCGTTGCGATTGCACGGGCACTGACGATGGAGCCGGAGCTTCTGGTGGCGGATGAACCGATTGCATCGCTGGACGCGTCGATCCAGGCGCAGATTGTGAATCTGTTCCGCCATCTGCAGAAGGAGCACGGTTTTTCGTTCCTGTTTATTGCGCATGATCTGGATATGGTCGAATTTCTGTGTGACAGAGTAGGTGTGATGTACCATGGAAAACTGGTGGAGACCGGCCCGGCGCGAGCCGTGTTTGAAAATCCGCTGCATCCATATACGAAAGCACTGATCGCGGCCATTCCGATTCCGGATCCGCGAAGGGAAAGAGCGAGAGCTGTACCGGATTTTTCCAATACAGAATTTCCCAGGACGGGAACACTGCAGGAAGTGGAAAAAGACCATTTTGTGCTGACGGAAGGAGGCGATGCGACATGAAAAGCCGGAACAGAGTACTTTACTATGGAAAAAAAGCAGCGGCATTTCTGGCAAGTGTTCTGCTGCTGTCTGTGCTCGTATTTTATATTTCAAGGCTTGCGCCGGGAGATCCGCTGGTATCATATTACGGAGACCGCGTGGAAAAAATGACGCCCGAAGAAAGAGTGTGGGCCGAAGAAAAATTGGGACTGAAGGATCCCATTTCCGTACAGTATATCCGCTGGGCAGGCAATGCGCTGCAGGGGGATTTCGGAATTTCGTACAAATATAAAATGGATGTAACGCGCGTGATCGAGGGAAGAATTGGAAATACGCTGGTGCTTGGCGGCATTGGGTTTCTGCTGATTTTCACCCTCGCGCTGCTTCTTGGAATTCTCTGTGCATGGAAGGAAGATACATGGCTGGACCGCATCATCTGTAAGGTGGGAACCATCACGGGATGTATTCCGGAATTCTGGCTGTCGCTGCTTCTGATTCTTGTTTTTTCCATGCAGCTCAAATGGCTGCCGAGTTCCGGTGCCTACTCTGTTGGAAAACAGGCAGATTTTTCTGACCGTGTCTGTCATCTGATCCAGCCGATGACGGTCGTAGTGCTGAGTCATTTGTGGTATTACGCATACATGATCCGCAATAAAATTCTGGATGAAGTGCGGGAAGAGTATGTGCTTCTGGCAAGAGCCAAGGGGCTGAAACGAAAGACGGTTCTGTTCCGGCATTGCCTGCGGAATACGATTCCGTCGTATCTTGCATCATGGCCATTTCTGTTCCGCATGTGCTGGGGGGAACCTATATTGTAGAAACGGTTTTCTCGTATCCCGGTATCGGAACGCTGGCGTATGAGAGCGCACGGTACAAAGATTACAATCTTCTGATGCTGCTTTGCCTGATGTCCGGAATCGTTGTGATTCTATGCAATATGGCGGCACAGATCATCAACGAGAGAATTGATCCGCGGATGCGGGAGAAAGAAGCGGCAGAAACATCGGAGGTAATGATGCTGTGACAGAAAAAACACAATTATTTCAATTTGCAGGAGAGAGGCCTGCAGAAAAACAGAAGCAGAAAAAAGAAAAAATGGTATCAGGACCGGCCGGTGGCAGCAGGGCTTTTTCTGGGTCTTCTTGTGCTGGGCTGCCTTTTCTGTCGGCAGATCATGACGAAGGATCCCTCATATATGGATCTGAAAAACTGTTCCGTCATGCCGTGCCGGGAATTTCTGTTTGGAACCGATACGATGGGAAGAGATATTTTCTCGATGATCTGGTACGGCGGCAGAATATCGCTGGCGATCGGTCTGCTTTCTACGCTGATTTCCACTGTGATTGCCGTTCTCTTCGGCGCAGTCAGCGGATGTGCACCGGCGTGGCTGGACGCACTTCTGATGCGGCTGACCGAGATCTTTTTGTCGGTGCCGAATCTTCTTCTTGTCATTTTTCTTCTGGCCGCTGCGGGAAAATCCAATGTGATTACGATTTCTGCCGTGATCGGAATGACAAGCTGGACAAGCATTACAAAGGTTGTGCGGACCGAAGTACGGCAGATCCGGAACAGTGAATACGTGATTGCGTCGCGCTGTATGGGAGGCAGTTTTTTCTATATTTTATGGCACCATCTGGCACCGAACTTTTTTTCGTCTATTATGTTTATGGTGGTTATGAACATCCGAAGTGCGATTGTAGCAGAATCCACACTGAGTTTTATGGGAATCGGTCTTCCGCTGGAGGTGATTTCCTGGGGCAGCATGCTGTCACTTTCGGAAAAAGCGCTGATGACAAAGGCATGGTGGATCATTCTGATCCCGGGTGTTTTTCTGATTGTGACGCTGCTTAGTTTTACAAGCATTGGAAATTATCTGCGAAAGCAGGCAAACAGAAAACAGAGAAATCTGTGAGCTGTTCAGAGAGGCTGCGGTCTGTGGGGAATCCCTGCAGACTGCAGCTTTTTTGTCTTGCAATCAAATACAGGGATTGCTATAGTGAAAAGCAGAAAGAGTATTTTAATACCTAAAAACAGCGGGAGGAGAAGGAAATGCTGAAGAGTCAGGAAATGCGGAAACTTGCACCGGAGATGGATCCGCTCCGGATTGGAACAGGATGGAAAAAAGAGGATCTTGAAAAACCGCAGATTATGGTGGAGAGTACGTACGGGGACAGCCACCCGGGAAGCGGCCACTTGAATCTGCTGGTCGAGGAAGTGCGGAAAGGCGTTGCGGAAGCGGGGGGCTTCGGGGCGCGGTATTTCTGCACCGACATCTGTGACGGCGAGAGCCAGGGAACGGACGGCATCAACTACAGTCTTGCGAGCCGCGAGATGATCGCCAATATGATCGAGATCCACGCGAATGCGACACCGTTTGACGGCGGCGTCTATCTGTCGAGCTGCGACAAGGGTATGCCGGGCAATCTGATCGGCCTTGCGCGTGTCAATATTCCGGCGGTTGTTGTGCCGGGCGGAACGATGAATGCGGGACCGGAGATGCTGACACTGGAGCAGCTTGGCATGTACAGCGCAAAATTTGAGCGCAGTGAGATCGACGAGGAGAAGCTCGACTGGGCGAAATGCAATGCCTGCCCGAGCTGCGGTGCCTGTTCGTTTATCGGAACGGCATCCACGATGCAGATCATGGCGGAGGCACTCGGCCTCGCCCTGCCTGGAAGCGCTCTGATGCCGGCGACAAGCGGATCTTCTGGCATATGCACGGGAGGCAGGCCGCCAGGCGGTAAAACTGGCACAGATGGAGCATATGCGGCCAAGCGATCTTGTGACGAAAGAGAGTTTTGAGAATGCGATTCTTGTCCACGCGGCAATTTCGGGAAGCACAAACTGCCTGCTGCACATCCCGGCCATTGCGCATGAGTTCGGCATCGAGATCACCGGCGACACATTCGATCGTCTGCACCGCAACGCGCGGTATCTGCTCGATGTCCGCCCGGCAGGAAGATGGCCGGCAGAGTGCTTCTATTATGCGGGCGGCGTTCCGGCGATTATGGAAGAAATCAAAGATCATCTGCATCTCGATGTGATGACAGTGACCGGAAAGACACTGGGTGAAAATCTGGCGGAGCTTCGTGAAAATGGATTTTATGAGAAGTGCAGCGGATGGCTCGCAAAATTTAATGAGCGGTATGGAACTTCAATTACAAAAGAAGATATTATCCGCCCGTATGACAAGGCGATCGGAACGGACGGCAGCATCGCTGTTCTGCGCGGAAACCTTGCGCCGGAGGGAGCCGTCATCAAGCACACGGCCTGCCCGAAAGAAATGTTCCACGCCGTCCTCCGTGCCCGACCGTTCGACAGCGAGGAGGAGTGCCTCGATGCCGTGCTGAAACATAAGGTTCAGAAAGGCGACGCCGTCTTCATCCGCTACGAAGGCCCGAAAGGCAGCGGTATGCCGGAGATGTTCTATACTTCCGAGGCAATCAGCAGCGACAAAGAGCTGGAAAGAGCATCGCGCTTATCACCGACGGCCGTTTTTCCGGCGCCTCCACCGGCCCGGTTATCGGCCACTGCAGTCCCGAAGCTGTAGACGGCGGCCCGATCGCACTCGTCGAGGAAGGGGATTTGATTGAGATTGATGTGAAGGAACGAAAACTTAACATTATCGGAATCGCCGGTGAGCGCAAGTCCATGGAAGAAATCGATGCGATCTTAAAAGAACGCCGCCAAAACTGGAAACCGCGCGAGCCGAAATACAAAAAAGGCGTACTCCGTCTTTTCAGCCTCCACGCAGCAAGCCCGATGAAAGGGGCGTATCTGGAGTACTAAAAATACTTGCGTTTTTCTGGGATGGTCTTTAGGAGTTAAGGCAGAGCAAAAATGGAGGAAGGAACAACAGAAAAACAAGTGAAAGAAAATATCCGTGAAAGACAGTCACAGAAATACATAATTATAGTAGACACTTTTCGACATAAGAGATATAATTTATTGTATATGGCTAAAAATTACAAGGGTTTTTACGGTTAGGGAAAAGGACTTCCGCGCTTGCAGGTTCCATTGTTCCGGCCAACAGAAAGGCAAAATGATGATAAAAGAAATAACGGATCTTCTGGCTGTGTTCGGCGGAAATCTGCCGCTGATTGCAGTCGGCTGTGTGGAAGGAATCGCCGCAGTCGTACTGCTTGGAACGGGACTGCAGCGGAAACGGAAAAAAGAAAAGCGGCCATCCTTTGGCGGAGCAGAGCGCGTTTTCCTCGATGAAATTGGAAAAGAAGAGGGGGAGGCGTGGCTGATGCTGCGCACCGCGGACAAAATGCCGGTTTACCTGACCGAAAATATTGAAGAGACGATCGGCGTGACCCTGCAGAAACTTCAGGAGGATGTGACCTGCCTTCGGAATATGGCAATGGATATCCGCGAAGGAAACCATCTGTGGAGCAAATATTTTGCATGGGACGGGGCAGAGCCATTTACCTTAGAGATTCTGCATAAAAACGGCAACCGCTTCCAGACACGGATCACACGCTGCGGAAATGGAAAATACGATCTGTTTTCTTTCCAGGATATTACCGCGCACTATGAGAAAGAAAAAGAATACCAGAGAGAACTTCTTCTGGCACAGGAGGAGAGCCGTTCAAAGACAACGTTCCTCTCCCAGATGTCGCATGAAATCCGTACCCCGATGAACGGTATCATGGGTATGCTGGCATTAGCGCGCGGAAAACTCGCTCCGCAGAATCCGGCGATGCAGTATCTGACAAAGGCCGGAGAGCTTTCCGACCATCTGCTTTCCCTCATCAACGACATTCTCGATATGTCGAGGATCGAGGCTGGAAAGGTGGAACTGGAGTGCAAAGCGTTCAGCCTCAAAAAACTGGGTGAGCATATCTACGACATGTTTGCCAAAACGCTGGAGGCACGCAGCGTTCACTACGAAGTCAAATTTGAGGATATGACCGTCGATTACGTCAAGGGCGATGAACTCCGCCTGAGCCAGGTTATCATCAACTTTTTGTCCAATGCCGTGAAATTTACAAAAGAGGGCGAAATCACCGTAACTTTCCGCCAGATGATGCTCCAGAATGGAAAAGCCGATCTGATGATCTGCGTGCACGACACCGGAATCGGTATGAAAACCGAATTCATCAGCCGCATTTTCCGGCCGTTTGAGCAGGAGGGTGAGCACATCACCAGGGAGTACGGCGGAAGCGGCCTTGGTATGGCAATCACCGACAATCTTGTGCGGCTGATGGGCGGCGAGATTATCGTAAAGAGCAAGCAGGGCGAGGGTTCGGACTTCACGGTGTTTATCAGTCTGCCGGTCGCTGAGCCGGAGGAGGCAGCAGCGCCTGCAGCGGCAGCCACAGGAAACGGCGGAGCCGGCCAGAAAGAAGAAAACGAAAATGTATTCCGCGGCCGCCGCATCCTGATGGCGGAGGACAACGAGATCAATGCCATCGTTGCTGTGGAATTTTTAAATGAGATGGGAGCCGAGGTCGATGTGGCAGAAAACGGCCAGATTGCTGTCGACAAATTTGCATCCCATCCGGAAAACTATTACGACTTTATCCTGATGGATGTGCAGATGCCGGTGATGGACGGCCGGAAGGCAGCCAGAACGATCCGTGCACTGGACCGGCCGGATGCCGGAAGCATCCTGATCTTTGCGCTCTCCGCCGATGCGTTCACCGAGGACGAACGGCTTTCCATCGAGAGCGGCATGAATGGACATTATACAAAACCGGTTGACTTTGAAGCACTGCAGCGCAGTGTAGGAGGTTTTCTCAGAGAAAAGCATGGGTAGATAATGAAAAAGATTGATAAGAAAAAAGCAGGAATCGCCATTGCGGCGGTTCCGGTGATTGCGGCAGGAACGGTAGCCATGGTTTCTGCCTATAAACAGGGGATGGAATTTACACCGACCGACGGAAGAAAGGATTTCCAGGCAAATAAGGTCGTGTTTGAGAACGATGAAAATGCGCTGGAGCACCAGGATTCCGCTTCCGATGAGGAGAGCCGTCTGCTGCAGCAGAAAAACAGCGAACAGAATCAGAGAGCCGATCTGCAGAACCAGGCGGATTATCTCTTTGAAGATCAGAAAGTTCAGCAGGAGACAGGGAACGAGACGACTGTCGGAATCGATGAGGAGCAGAACGGAGAGGAAACAAAGAAATCCGATGGTGCACCGACGACGGAACTGCAGAATCAGCAGCAGAATCAGCCGGATGAGACGTACCATGTGACAGAAAATCCAAGTGATGCGGACGTGACGATCCGCGGAAACGATGGAACGATCCCGGCGGGAAACAATAATGGAAATACGAATGGAAACACAGATGGAGACAGGAATGGAACCACAACACCGGCGCCGAGTGTAACGCCGGGAATTCTCCCGAATCCGACCGAGACACCGGAAGAACCGATCATCACGCCGGCACCGACTGAGACACCGGTGCAGCCGACGCGGCCTTCCAACACGGTAAAGGATCCGACGACCTCGAAGGGGCAGCCAAGCGACGGCCTTATCACCGGAACAACGACAAAGCCGTATCAGACGGTGTCACGCCTTCCAGGCAGCCAAATGAAGCAGAAGATGACGGCGGCAGTGTTCTGATCAATCAGCAGATCGGAAGAGGCGCAGGCACGTTCTACTGCGGTCAGACCGTTGACCAGGAGCAGATTTACAACGGACTGGATACGTATGTGATTGGAAGCGATGGAACACGGTATGTCTGGGGTGCAGACGATCTGGACAAATATATCCGCATCGATGCCCTTTCCTTTGACGGCGGCGAGACCTGGACCAGCGATTTCCCAGTTACCATTCCGTCCGGCAATGCGAGCATTGCGCAGATGATGATCCGGGTACAGTATCGTTTTTCCACGGAGGATGAGAAGTGGAGTGAGAGAAAAATTAAGTATTTTGTCGCGCCAAACCGCGTTTTCATTCTTTCTGAGGCAGTGCAGGAGGGAGAAACGGTTCTTGATACGAGCAAAATTCTGAATGAGGAACAGCATCCGGAGAGCGGACAGAAGATGAATCTGTTTCTGTATCAGGCGTATCTGCTTGGAAATGATACGCAGCTTACGAGCCTGTTTCCAGGCTGGGCGGAGGACGGCGAGCTTGTTCCGTGGTTTTATTATCCCACAGACGGACGCCATATTCTCGAGCCGGAAGAGATGGTTCCTCTGGATTCCCACTATACGGTACAGATGCAGCATTTCTGGATGTCGGAGGATATGGAAGTCGACGATGATTACAGCAATCTTGCCTACCTGCAGACGCTGACCGATTATCAGGAAAGTGGCTTTTCTTCCCTGGCGGCAGCTTCCGGAAGCGGCTGGAAAGAGAAGTACCGCTGCGAGACCCTGACGGTTCCGGAATACGTGCAGGCGATCAATATCAACCCGGATTCCGGTCTTGCCGCCGACTATCTGGCTGTGCCGGATACCGTGTACTACATCGAGACGCTGAATGACGGACTCCGTGTGGACAAGGGATATCAGGTGGATGAAAACAATCCGGTATATGCGTCGAATGAAGAAGGCATTCTGACCAATAAAGCAGGCACAGAGCTGATCGGAATCCCGTATGACGCAGAAAAAGTGACCGCTGCGAAAGAGGTCACGAAAATCCGCATCAGCGCCGAGAATCAGATTAAGGAGCTGCATCTGGAAACAGATGAGATTGAGGATCTTCCGAGTGCCAATTACGAATACCTGAATCACTGCAAAATCATCGTAAAGGATGAGATGCTGGAGGAATTTCTGCAGACGTACAGCGCCGTACTTGCAAAAGGCGTGGACAACTGCGTGGCATCCGAGGAAGAGCCGGATGTGACTTATACTGTAAAAGACGATACGATCGTCAGCAGCGATGGAGTGCTGCGCCGCGTATTAAAGGCAGACAGAACGAGCATCCAGCTCTCGAATGATGTTGATGTGATTGGTGATTTTGCCTTTGCCAATGCCCCGAATATTACCACGCTGATTCTGCCGCAGAGCGGTACAGCGGTATCCCTGGAAGCAGATGCACTGGCAAAGAGCGGCATCGAGACGGTGCGCTGTTATACGATGACACAGTACCGCGTGCTGAAAGAACAGCTCCGGGCGGCCGGCGCAGAAAAAGAGATTACGCTGGAACTCGTCGGCATCTCGAAAGAGGGATACCATTATGCGGGAACGGAGCAGGACGGCATTATGACCGGCGAGCTGATCAGCGCACCTTCGGATGTGACAGCGTTTGACGGTGCTGTGACGGCGGAGGACGGCACGGAAGTGCAGATTACCGCGATCGGCGATGCAGCGTTTGCAAACTGCACGGGTCTGCAGTGGGTTACGCTGCCGGAGAGCGTAAAATCGATCGGCTATCAGGCATTTTACAACTGTACGTCGCTGCAGGGCATCTTAAGCCGGAGCACCGATACGATTTCGATCGGAAACCAGGCGCTGGACGGCTGTACATCGATCCGTTTTGCCGCATTCAATGCCATGGAGTGTACGACGGCAGAGGGATACAGCCCGGAGATTGTCGATTCGTATGGAACCTCGTATTTCTATGTGCCGACAAATTCCGAAGGCTATCCGGATACGGCGCTCAGCTTTACGGAGGATTCGAACGTAACAGGCTACGATGTGGCGACGGTCGGGGAAAATACCCGTGTTCTTTACGGAACCAATGAAGAGTCCGGCATGTGGCTGGCACTCCGTTCCGGTTTGATTCTGTCGGATACGCTGGAGCTGCCGGATACAACGATTGAGATTTTCCGCCGCGCGTTTGCGGAAACCTTCGCTTGCCATGGTTCCTACAGCGTCAACTGGGCAGCGAGCCCGAATCTCTGGGCTATCGATGCGGGAGCGTTCCAGGCTTCCGAGATCGGCGGAGATCTTGTGCTGAATGAGAATTCTCATATTGGATCGTATGCATTTGCCGGCTGCACAAAACTGGAAAGTGTGGAAGCACCTGGCGTGTCGGTTTACCTCGACGAGGCAGCATTTGAAAACTGCAGCAGCCTGCGCAGTGCTTCGTTTGGAAACATGGGAGAAACATCGGCCATCTTTGCAGGAATGTTTACGGGTTGTGATGAACTTTCTGAAATTACGTTTTCCGATTACTATGCACCGCAGATCGGTATCTACGGCAGTATGGAATTCCAGTTCAACTATAACTGGACGCAGGAAGAAGAGTCCGAACGGCTACGGCTCAATGTGCCGGAGGGCTCTGAGGAAAACTATATCAAAGAGTGGCGTTATCTGTATGCGGGCTATTACGATTTCGGGGATGATTCCGCTTATCAGAACATGTGGACTGATATTCAGTGGAACAACATGAACTGGGAGACCTGGGAGTTCCCGGCGGATGAAACGGTCGATCAGATTCTGAAGGAAACCCTGACGGAGAAAGAAAACTGCATCCGCAGAACGCTCGGTATCGAGACGGTTTCCGAGCCGACCGGTTTTTATCCGTACCGCGTGGATTACGATATGATCACGATGATCGGTGCACCGTCCTCTACGGAATTTGTTTACCTGTCCGGACCGGATCTGGATCTGCCGGACGGCTGGTACCCGGATTACATTGGAACAGGAATGTTCCGTTCCTGCGCAGACCTGCAGGGCGTGATTGTGCCGGATTACATTGCCGGTCTTCGACCAATGCATTTAACGGAGCGAAAAACAATCGTTTCTATATCTATTTTGAGAGCGGCACACCGATGGAGCTGATGGGATGGTCGAAAGAAGAACCGTTCCGCTTCGGCGATGATGAGAGTAAGATTCAGATTATGGTGCATTCGGTGCCGAGAATGATTATATCAACGCCTGGATGTACCCGATGGCAGGCTATGCTAATCTGGATGAGATGCTGGCGGATATCCGTGCGGAGCTTTCCGTGGACGGCAAAGAGCCGACAGATCTGGAAGTGTATGAGGAGACCGGAAAACGGCTGCTTGCCGTGGAAAACCGCCTGCGTGCGATGATGGATCTCGCCCCGATTTCGGATGCCTCCGAGCTGGCCGGAGAACTGCCGGGCCTGTTGGAGACTGCAAAGACGGCAGAAGAAAAGACGCAGAAAATCGAAGAGCAAAAAGCAGCAGAAGCACAGCAGAGCGCTGCTGTTGAGATCGAGAATAAGACAGAAGAAAACGGCGGCGCAGATTCCGCGGTTTCGGGATCGAAAGAGCCGGATCAGACACCGGGATCAGAAGAAAAAACAGAGAGCGCATCGGAGGCAGCGTCTGCGGAAACAGAAACAGAAGCAGAGACGGCAGTGCAGTCCGAACCAGAAAGCGCAGATGAGGAGGAAGCACAGGAATGATAGTGGAGCAGTCCAGACAGATTATTGCAGAGGTCAACAAGGCCTTTATCGGAAAAAATGAAATTGTAGAAAAGGTACTGATGACCATCTACGCCGGCGGACACGTCCTTTTGGAGGACTGCCCGGGCGTCGGAAAAACGACACTGGCTGTCACCTTTTCCAAAGTGCTGGGGACTTTCCCACAAACGAATCCAGTTCACCACCGACACGCTTCCGTCAGACATCACCGGTTTTAACATGTTCAACCGCGAGACAAACCAGTTCGAGTACCGCGACGGAGCTGCCAACTGCCAGCTTCTTCTGGCGGATGAGATCAACCGTACCTCACCGAAAACACAGTCGGCGCTTCTTGAGGTGCTTGAGGAGCATACGATCAGTGTGGACGGCGTAACGCATATGCTGCCGGAACCGTTCATCTGCATCGCAACACAGAACCCGCTCGGCTTTGCCGGAACGCAGCCGCTGCCGGAATCCCAGTTGGACCGTTTCATGGTCTGCCTTTCCATCGGCTATCCGAGCCTGGAAAACCAGATGAAGATCATTCACTCTCAGAAGTACAGCAATCCGCTTGCCGATCTGCGCGAGGTAACGACAGCGCAGAATATTATGGAAGTAAGAGATTACCTGAGTTCTGTCAAGATGACGGACGCTGTTTTAAGCTATGCGATCCGTCTCTGTGAAGCGACGAGAAACCATCCGCTGATCGAGCTTGGTATTTCTCCGCGAGGCGTCCAGGCGCTGGTGCGTATGGCATGTGCGGGAGCGGTTCTTCGGGAGCGCAACTACGTCGTGCCGGAGGATGTTCAGAGAATCTTCTGTGATGTCTGCGCACACCGTCTGGTACTCCGGCCGCAGGCGCAGGTCGACGGACTGACTGCGAGAGCACTTCTCGAGGAGATCATGATGAAGGTAAGACCGGAAGCAGAGAGGTAAACCGCTATGTGGAAAAATCGACTGGGGTATATCCTCACGGCGGGTGCGATGTTCCTGCTTGTCTTTTTCTTCAGTGAGCCGTTCCTTCTTTATGCGGGCACTGCCCTGATCCTGATTGCACTTGTCGTCGGTATCGAAATGCATCAGGAATGCCGGGATCTGGAAGTGAGGCTGAAGGTCGGAAAAGGCGTGCGCGGAGGCGAAGAGCTTCCGCTTGAAATTACGGTCAGAACGCAGAAGAGTCCGTGGTTTCTGCGCTGTATCCAGATGGACCTCACCATCCAGAATGAAATGTTCCAGACGACAGAGCAGACGAGACTGATCCTGCCGCTGGCGGGCCGGGCGAATTGTTTTACCATGAAAGAGACGATTCCGGTCTGCGGAGAAATTGAGGTTACATGCAGCCAGATCCGGGCGTATGACTTCTTAAGACTGTTCTGTACGGAGATTGATACGCTGGAACTTGCGAGTACGGTCGTTTATCCGAAACGCCGCCGGCTTCAGGTGCAGCTTTCCCGCACGGCTGCCGGTATTCCAAAGTACACCGGAATGGTTCAGAACCGCAAGGGAAGTGATCCAAGTGAAATGTTTGATATCCGGGATTATACGCCTGGGGATGACATTCGATCCATTCACTGGAAACTGTCAAGTAAGACGGACAATCTGATTCTGCGCCAGGCGAGCGATCCGGCGCACTACAACACGGTGCTGTTGCCGGATTTTGGACGAAATCAGCTGGAACAGGAGCATGCGGCAGAGCAGATTAATGCGGCGATCGGCTATGCCGTTGCACTCGGAGAAGAACTGCTGCGGCAGAATGCGGCCTTCGGCTTTGCTTTTCCGACGCCGCAGGGCCTGAAAATAGAGGAAGTCAGAAACCGCAGTGCATTTCAGCAGCTCATCGCACTGTGGCTCAGTGTGCCGGTACAGGAAATGAGCGGCACGGGACTCCGCTATTTTGAAATGAATCATATGGAAGAGCGCTTCACAAAACTGATTCTGTTTGCAGCCGGTGATGATATGCCGAATCCTGGCGCACTGAACGGAAAAATCGATGTTACAGTGCTTGCGGCAACGGAAACGGAACACATCAAAACCAGCACGGCCGGAACGTGCGAGCGTCTGGAACTCCCCAGCAGATGGGAGGCAGGGGAATGCGAGAGAATCATATGCTAGGAGCCAGTATGAAGAATTGGAACAATCAAAAACAACAGATTCCCACACTGGAAATCCTTCCGGAGGGAACAAAACTGACCGGTGTCACAGCAGCCATTCCGGTATTTTTTATCGCATTTGGAATCATGGAAATGCTGCAGAACATCTGGGGCGATGCAGCGCCGGGACACCTGGTACTGCTGATCGGACTTGCGTTCGGCATTTTCTGCTGCTGTGCGGCAGAGGTCTTAAAACAGAAAAAGAAAAAAGCTATGGAATCCAGATCATTTCCTTTGCGGTGGTGTGGCTGCTTGCCGGAATCCCGCAGAGCATCCGCGGCCTGCAGGGCTTCTGGCGGATTACGGCGGAACGGTGGAATGCAGCGCGTGACGGCGGCACGGCAGCGTACACGGCTATCGCAGGAATCCGTGAAATCTGGGCGGTCACACTTGTTGTATCCGTGCTTGTGATGGAAGTTCTCTGGATGCTGCTGCTGAAAAGAAAGCACCGCACCCTGGGTTCTCTGATCTGTGCAGCCGGCATTCTGATTCCGCTTCTCTTAGATGTATTCCATCCGGTATCGGCAGCATTCTTAAGTGCAGGAATGACCGGCCTCGGACTTGGAAGCAAGTCACATGCGCAGTGGAAGAGCAACTGTGCAGGGCTTCTGGCCTGCCTTCTGGTTTTCCTGCTTCCGGCAATACTGCTGCCGCAGGAAAAGATTCCGTTTTTTACACAGCTTCTGGGCGATACGAAACAGAAGATCTATGAGATTCGGTACGGAAAAGACGGACTGCCGGAGGGAAATCTGTATGAAGCAGATACCCTTCATACGGGAGAAGAACCGGTGCTGGCGATCCGTTCCGAACAGAAGAAAAATGTGTATTTTAAGGGTTATGTCGGCGGAACGTATGCGAATGGCGTATGGGAGCCGCTTTCCGGCGAATCGTACCGCGGTACATCGTCGGGCATGCTGGAATGGCTGGCGAAAAAGAACTTTGATCCGCTGACACAGACGGCGCAGTATTATGCACTCGGGGATGAGGAAGATAAACCGGAAGCGAACCGGGTTTATGTGGAAAATACGGGAGCATCGCGCTACTACATTTATGCGCCTGCTTCGCTGGAAAAGATCACAACCCGCGGTGCGGCATCAGAGAAAAAAGATCAGTTTCTGGCCGCAAAAGGACTGTTTGGAAAACAGAACTACGGTATGACAGAGGTGTCATCCTCCCGTCCGGCGGAGCTTGTTGTGGCCGGTTCCTGGGTGGAAAACCCGGAAACGGAGGAGCAGAAAACGTACAGCGAGGCGGAGTCCGTTTACCGTACGTTTGTTTACGACCATTACACGGCGGTTGACCAGACGATGTACGATAAAATGCAGGAAGTTTTCTGGGAAGAGGATCCATCGGAAACGGACGGCATCTACAGTGCGCTTGGCCGGATCCGAAAGGTGCTGGAGAGCCGCGTAACGTACAGCGAAAATCCGGGAGCGATTCCGGAAGACGAGGATCCGGTACTCTGGTTCCTGGATGAGTCAAAGGAAGGAAATGCGATGCTGTATGCGTCGACCGCAGTGGAGGCGCTCCGTGCGAAGGGCATTCCGGCACGGTATGTGGAAGGATATTTTCTTTCGGAATCGGCTCCGACAGGGGAAAAAGGCCAGGCGGAGCTGACCGGAAACGATGCCCATGCGTGGGTGGAGATTTACTTCGACGGCATCGGATGGCTTCCGGCGGATGTGACACCGGGGTACTATTATAATGTTGCATCTCTTCAGAAAATGGTCGGAAGTCCAGATTCTGTACAGAAGAATGTGGCGCTGGAGAACAATTCACTGTCGGCGGAGCAGATTACCGGCGTGGAAAACCGAAAGAGCAAGGCAGGCGAAGCCGTTCTTCCGGTACTGCGCAGTGTTTCGCTGTTTCTTCTCGGACTGCTCGGCGTGCTTCTGATTCTGCTGACGCTGCTTGTGATTGCGGCGGAGGCGGCGCGGATCATCTGCCTTGGACCGGCGGCAAAGAAACAGCAGAAGGAGCGGCCGGGCAGGCGGATCCGAAGAACGGAAGCAAGAATTTATCAGTATCTTTGTCAGTGGGGCATAGATGCCGGTCTTGGATGGGAAACGGCAGCAACCGATGCAGAACTCGCCCGCAGATTTCCGGCGGTCGAGCCAGGCGAATATACGCGTGTCTGCCATCTGATCGAGAAACATATCTACGGCGAGATTCTGCTGTCTCCTTATGAGGAGCGTACGCTGAATTATTTTCTGGAAAAGCTGACGGAGCCGGTACCGGGCTGCAGCTGGAAAATGCGGCTGAAGCTGCGCTATGCGTGTCTGCGCCGTGTAAATACAAAGAAAAAGAAGAGAAAGCACAGCGCTTTCCAACAAAAATAAGGGTTAGAAAAACAAACGAAAAGAGGGGTTTTACGATGAAATATGTAACATTCAATATCCGCTGTGATTACGGCGAGGACGGGGACAACAATTTTGTTTACCGCAAACCGCTGATTCTGGAAAAAATCAGCCAGGAGAAACCGGACATCATCGGCTTTCAGGAGGTACGGCCGCATGTGGCTGTCTGGCTGAAGGAAAATCTGCCGGAGTATTACGTTGTCGGCTGCGGAAGAGGAGAGGATCTGGCCGGTGAGGCGATGGTGATCGCGTACCGGAAAAACCGCTATCAGATCGTGAGCCTCGAAACCTTCTGGCTGTCGCCGACTCCGTACGTGCCGGGGTCCCGTTATGCGGTGCAGAGTGTGTGCCCGCGCACTGCGACGGACGCCGTATTCCAGGATCTGGAGAGCGGCAAGGTGTTCCGCGTGATCAACACCCATCTGGATCACGAGGGTTCCGAGGCGAGAAAACTTGGGCTGGAACAGATTCTGGCGCATCTGGATGAGAAAAAACTCTTTGGTGATGTGCCGGTGATTTTCGGCGGAGACTTCAATGCCGAGCCGGACAGCGAGGAGATGAAACCGCTGAAGGAGACCGATGGTCTTGTGAATGCGACGGAGGGAATCGGTATTACATTCCACAATTTCCACAGAGACGATCCGAACGATCCGCAGTGCTCGATTGATTATATTATTCTCAAAGGGGACTGGGAACTGAAAAAGGTGGAGAAATGGACGGAGCAGAAGGACGGTGTGTGCCTTTCCGATCATTATCCGATCTGTGCGGAACTTATTTAAAATATGGATGCAAGAGCGGCCGCCGGGAGAAAAAATCTTCTGGCGGCGTTTTTTATGACGGTTATAGGAAAAACTTATAACAAGTCAAAGAAAAAAGGGAATATACAAACGCCGCATTTTCTGTTATGATAGATTACGTTACAAAACCTATCAGATTAGTATAGAAAAGAATTTACGAAATAACAGGAGATTATTCATATGGCAAGAGGAATTGACACAAAATGTATCCATTTAGAAGAGGACGAGGGACAGTGCAGCCACTACGGCGCACTCAGCTACCCGATTTATCAGACCGCAACGTATGCGCATCCGGGCGTAGGACAGAGCACCGGATTTGATTACAGCAGACTGCAGAACCCGACCAGAGAGCATCTGGAGAAGATGGTGGCAGCACTGGAAAACGGAATTGACGCATTTGCGTTAAGCTCCGGCATGGCAGCGATCTCTCTTCTGATGGAACTGTTCCGCCCGGGCGACCACATCATCGCGGACTCTGACCTGTACGGCGGCAGCATTCGTCTGTTCCACAACGTCAACGAGAAAAACGGCGTCGAATTTTCCAGCATCGACTGCTGCCGTGATGGCGTGGAGAGCTATGTGAAAGAAAATACAAAAGCAATCTACATCGAAACTCCGACGAACCCGATGATGAACGTAACCGACATCCGAAAGATGGCGGATATTGCAAAACGCCACAACCTGATTCTGATCGTGGACAACACCTTTATGTCCCCATATTTCCAGAATCCGCTTGATCTCGGTGCAGATGTTGTCATCCACAGCGGCACGAAATACTTAAGCGGCCACAACGATACGCTGGCAGGCTTTATCGTGACAAACCGTGAAGATATTCAGGAAAAACTGCGTTTCCTGATTAAGACAACAGGTGCAGGTCTTGCTCCGTTTGACTGCTGGCTGGTACTGCGCGGTATGAAAACCTTAGGCATCCGCATGGAACGCTCCCAGGAGAATGCAAAACAGATTGCTGCATGGCTGCAGAAGCAGAAAGCAGTCACAAGAGTGATCTATCCGGGACTGCCGGATCACCCGGGCCACGAGATCATGAAAAAACAGGCAAGAGGCTTCGGCGCGATGCTGACGATTCAGCTCGAGAGCAAAGAGTTTGCCCTTGCCATTCTGGAAAAAGTAAGAATGATCCGTTTTGCGGAGAGCCTCGGCGGCGTGGAGACACTCGTGACGTATCCGACAACACAGACCCATGCCGATGTGCCGAAAGAAATCCGCGAGCGGAACGGAATTACGGAGAGCACCCTTCGCTTCTCCGTCGGAATTGAAAATATCGAGGACCTGATCGGCGAGCTTACGAAGGTCTTTGCAGAAATCGAGGAAGAGAAAAATGGCGGAAAGAAATCTTGATTTTGACAGAATCATCAATCGGAGAAATACGGACTGTTTAAAATATGACTTCGCAGTAAAACGCGGTATGCCAGCCGACGTGCTGCCGCTGTGGGTGGCGGATATGGATTTTGAGACATCCTCCTACATCGAGGATGCTCTGGTGGAGCGTGCGAAAATGGGCATTTACGGATACAGTGATGCGCAGACTCCGTATTTTGGGGCCGTTGCGGGATGGATGAAACGCCATCACAGCTGGGAGCCGAAAGAAGAGTGGCTGGTCAAAACGCCGGGCGTTGTGTTTGCACTTGCGATGCAGTCAAGGCCTACACTGAGCCAGGCGATGCTGTGCTGATTCAGTCGCCGGTTTACTATCCATTTTCCGAGGTCATTGCAGATAACGGCAGAAGAGTCGTCAGCAGCACGCTGGTGCTCGGCGACGACAACCGCTATCACATGGATGTGGCTGATTTTGAGGAGAAGCTGAAATCCGAAAACGTGAAGCTTTTCTTCCTCTGCAACCCGCACAACCCGGTCGGAAGAGTCTGGACGAAAGAGGAGCTGACTGTGATCGGCGATCTCTGCGTGCAGTATGGCGTGACCGTTGTGAGTGATGAGATCCATGGGGATTTCATTTTCAAAGGCGAGCATCAGGTGTTTGCCGGAATCAAAAAAGAGTACGAGGATATCACCATTACCTGCACCGCGCCGAGCAAGACGTTCAACCTGGCGAGCATGATGATGTCGAATATCTTTATCGCCAACCCGGAACTCCGCGCGAAATTCCAGAAACAGCTCGATGCTGCCGGAACGAGCCAGCTTGGCGTGATGGGTCTTGTGGCCTGCCAGACAGCGTACAACAAGGGCGAAGAGTGGTATGAGGCGATGCTTTCCTACGTGAAGGCAAATGCGGAATTCACAAAACAGTATGTGGAGGAGCAGCTTCCGGGCGTGAAGATGATCGACCTGGAAGGAACGTACCTTGTATGGCTTGATTTCCGCGGGACGGGGCTTTCGGTCGATGAACTGGAAGACCTGATCATCAACAAGGCGAAGCTGTGGCTTGACAGCGGCAAGATTTTCGGGGACTGCGGACGCGGCTTCCAGCGGATCAACATCGCCTGCCCGCGCGCAACCCTGACCGAGGCACTCGACGGATCCGGGACGCATTAAAGAACAGATAAAATACGATAATAAACCGCCTTTTGCCGGAAGAAAAGGATTCCGGGAAGGCGGTTTTGCTGTAAAAGTGATCAAATTTGGTGTTATTTTTACATACAATAGAAATTGCAGAGATGCACATTCTGTGATATAGTGTGGTAAAGTGATGCTGTGAAAAACAAAAATCCCGTTGGCAAACGAGACGGGCAGCGCAGGAAAGGGGATCATAACAATGTATATTACATGCCTGGATGTAGAAGGAGTACTGGTACCGGAGATCTGGATCGCGTTTGCAGAGGCAAGCGGAATCCCGGAACTCAAAAAAACGACACGCGACGAACCGGATTACGATAAACTGATGAGATGGAGACTTGGAATCTTAAAAGAGCACGGCCTGGGACTGAAAGAGATTCAGGCTACGATTGAGAAGATCGATCACTGCCGGGCGCAAGAGAGTTCCTCGACGAGCTGCGCACCTTCTCCCAGGTGATCCTGATCAGCGACACCTTCACGGAGTTTGCCGCACCGCTGATGAAAAAACTCGGCTATCCGACCCTGTTCTGCAACTCCCTGGAAGTCGCAGACGACGGAGAGATCACCGGCTTTAAGATGAGAGTCGAGCAGTCGAAGCTCACCACGGTCAAAGCACTGCAGTCTATCGGATTCGAAACGATCGCAAGCGGCGATTCCTATAATGATCTCGCATGATTCAGGCAAGTAAGGCAGGCTTCCTGTTCCGCTCGACCGATAAAATCAAAGCCGACTATCCGCAGATTCCGGCGTATGAGACGTATGAGGAGCTGCTTGGAGCAATCAAAAAGGAAATGGAGAAATAAGTATAAATACGTTTATAAAAAATGCAGAGAACCGAAAAAACAGGTTCTCTGCTATAAATGAGCAAATCCAAAATATTGCACAAAAGAAAGACACCCTCTGTAGAAGGATGTATAATTGAAGTACCAACAAACAACATACTCACTCAAACAAGGGGGTGTCCGTTGCAAACAGTATACA
>ENA-OQCX01000316-OQCX01000316.1-human-gut-metagenome-genome-assembly--contig:-NODE-316-length-25154-cov-2.028609_pt1 | contig 25154 bp, 35 predicted proteins | sample MGYA00242762_ERZ504587 | MGnify/ENA primary metagenome ERZ504587 (study PRJEB26092, sample SAMD00036337) | human gut metagenome | host: Homo sapiens | study: EMG produced TPA metagenomics assembly of... | reverse complement strand
CCCCTGCAGAGTTTTTCTTTTAGAAATGCCATAAAAAGTTCAGTCTTCACGCAAATGCACAGCAGTAGCCGCTTTTCGTCTTCTCGCATCGTCCATTGCTGCATAATGCTTCTTCGTAGTATTGACATCTTTATGCCCCAAGACATCCGCAACCAGATAAATATCACCTGTTTCCTGATAAAGAGCTGTTCCATAGGTACTGCGCAGCTTGTGAGGGGTAATCTTTTTTGTCGTAGTGATTGCTTTGGCATATTTTTTTACAAGATTTTCTACTGCCTGGACACCGATCCGTTTTCGCTGCGTCGAATAGAAAAGTGCATTCTCATGGCCGGCAACCGGTACGATTGCTTTTCTTGCCTCTAAATAGCTTTTTAAGGCTTTTTCCACCTCCTCACCGAAATAGACTACCATCTCAGATCCCCCTTTGCGTACAAGGCGAATTCCATTGTTACGAAAGTCAATATCATCTATGTCCAGTCCGACACATTCCGATACACGTATCCCAGTTCCAAGCAGGAGAGTAACAATCGCAAGATCACGTACTTTTGTCTTTTCATAATAAGCCTTACGCTGACCGCTTAACTGATCACCGCAATGTTCTATGTAGTCAAGAAGTGCAGCCGTTTCTCCTGCATCCAGCCGGATAATTGTTTTGTCATGAATTTTTGGCATATCCACCAGCAGAGTTGGATTTGTTTGAATTGCCTGTCTTTTATAATAATAAGAATAAAAACTTCGGAGAGAAGACATTTTTCTTTTTAATCCACGTTCCCCATTCGTAATCGCTGTCTGGTCATCTGGGTGATCGTAAAGCTTTAGGTATTCCATGTATTCCTCGATATCGACCGGTTGCAGCTGATCTAAAACAGAAACATTGATATCTGTAATATTTGTTTTAGATAAAACAGGATTTTGTGAGAGAAGAAACTGAAAAAAATACGAATATCATAAGCATAAGAAATGCGGGTTTTTGTGGAAGTAGTTGGTTCAATAGCACGAAAATAATCCTTTGCAAATGCTGGAAGTGTTTTTAAAACTTCACGCAATTTGCGGATATTTTCCATATCTGTCTGTTCATGATAAGTAACTGTGGAAGCCATATCAAGCACCTTCTTTCTGAAATTTATTTTTGATCTGCCCAGATATGAGCATAAAAGCGGATGATAATAATAAAAAACGGAATCCGAAAAATCAATCAAAAATCTGTATGTGGTGTCGAAATAGTAAGGTTTCAATCTATACGACAAACACATGTTTTTCAAATAGATCTGCGTAGATTTCTGGTTTCCCGAACCTTTTTCGGTTTTTTTCATGATTTTGATGCATTTTGTTGCCTGTCTGCTTTATGTTTCTTTTTCTGTGTTTTATTCTTCAAACTCTGCTGTTACCATAAATCCACGCGGCGTATGTTCAATATTTACGATAACGCCTTCTCTGGCTTTGATACGGTCTGCATTTTTAAAACATCCGGACATTGCAACGGCTGGCTCAATAATATAACTGAAGTTCATATTGGTCTGAATTTCCGTTATTTCCACATGATCGCCAATCTGTACCAGATTTGGACGTTCCATCTTAAATTTTTCCTGTCTCATATACAATGCATTTCCTTTCTTTTTTATGTATCTGAAAGATCCATATCTGCTTCACCTGTTATCTGTCCCTTCAGATCTGATATTCCCAGTATAACATAATCTGTTTTGACGGTCAAAAAAGAACATATTTCGCGAATATTTGTTTGCTTTTTCCGATATTCTATGATATGATACATATGATGACAGAGTCAAAAGGTCTAAATCCACATGAGGAACAATGCCGCAGGCATCATAGTTGGGGCTTTGACACCCACATCATACTATTACCAATTGGAGGTGCATACATGTCTCAGCAAAACATTACAGAAAAACAAAAAGAAATTTTGGAATACATAAGTCTGAAATTTTAAAACGTGGTTTTCCGCCTGCAGTACGCGAAATCTGCGAAGCCGTACATTTAAAATCTACTTCTTCTGTCCACTCTCACCTGGAGACACTTGAAAGAAAAGGCTACATCCGCCGCGATCCGACTAAGCCACGTGCAATTGAAATCCTGGATGACAGTTTTCAGCTTTTACGAAAAGAAATGGTCAACGTTCCGATTGTAGGTAAAATTGCAGCCGGTTCTCCGCTTCTTGCAGTGGAAAATATCGAATCTTACTTTCCGATCCCTTCCGAATACCTTCCAAATGCCCAGACTTTTCTGTTAGAAGTCCAGGGTGAAAGCATGATAAATGCCGGTGTACTTCCGGGAGACCATATTCTGGTACAACAGCAAAATAACGCTGAAAATGGAGAAATGATTGTAGCATTGATTGATGATTCTGCCACTGTAAAGACTTTTTATCGTGAAGATGGATATATTCGTCTTCAGCCGGAAAATGATACTATGGATCCGATTCTGGTTCAGGAAACACAGCTCCATATTTTAGGAAAGGTGATTGGTGTATTCCGATTCTTTTCCTGATAAATATCCAGTTAAAAATAAGAGCATACTCCCATCTGCATTTTTTACTTCCGGTTTATGCTCTTATCTCTTTTTTTATTTCCTGATCTTTACAGTTCTTCCAGGCTGATGTTCTTTCCATCTCTCCAGATACGTTCCAGATCATAGAAGAGTCTGTTTTCCTGATCAAAAATATGAACAATTACATCCTGATAATCCAGAAGAATCCAGTTTCCACTCTGATATCCTTCAATCTGTTTTGGTTCTGCACCTTCTTTTGCAAGGACTTCTTCTACATTATCTGCCATTGCCTGTACCTGATTTCGGTTTGTTCCGCTGGCAATGATAAAATAATCTGCAAGAACTGTTACTTCTGATATATTGATAATTTTGATATCTTCTCCTTTTTTATCTTCGAGTGCATCAAAAATTTTCTTTGCAAGTTCTTTTGCTTCCATACTGTATACTCCTTTCGTTTTTTGTTTACATAACTTTATTATGCAAACTTTATTTTATGATGTGGGTGTCAAAAGTCCCCAACTATAAGCAAGCTCATGTGGATTTAGACCTTTTGACCCTGGCATCATTTTATATTCTTCTGATAGACATTGCTATAATATTCATAGGCCTTCTGTGTTGTCGGATCTACGGATGCCTGGATACTCCGGAGATACTGCAATGTATCACGAAAAACTTATACAGAGTGCGGTCAAGATTACAAAAGGCATCTTTTCGTATTTCTTCCAGATTAGGAGCTTTTGCTCTCCAGGGTTCGATATATCTGCAAGATACGTGATTTTTTCCAGCAAAGTCATATCCGCTTTTCCGGTTGTATGATATCGGATTGCATTTAAAATCTCCGGGTCTGCCACACCATATTTCGTTTTTGCAAGAAATGCGCCGGCTTTTGCATGCAGCAGATGGGGATTTTCACGCTCTGCTTCTGTAATGGCAATTCCATTTTTCTCACAGATACTTATTTTTTTATCATTTGCTATACATTTTGCGCAATCATGAAGCAAACCTGCCACCATTGCCTTTTCCAGGTCACAATGATAACGCATCGCAAGAGAAGCACAGGTATACATAACACCCAGCGTATGTTGATAACGATCCGCTGTCAATTTTTTTCTGCAGTCTTTCCTGCATCTTTATCAAATCGTATTTATTCGTCATTTTTCACACTCACTGTACAAGTTCTTTTCCTCAATATATGAAATAACATCATCCGGTACATAATACCGCAGTGACATGCCTTTCGTTTTAATCCACATTCGGATCTGATGTGAGGAAATATCAATATTCGGTGTGGCAAGTACCAGGATTCTGGCATGATATTTTTCGGCAAGATAATGAATTTGTTCACGAAAAGTTTCTTCCTCTACATGATTGCGCACTGCCACAGCTAAAATACAGTTCTGACATATTTTTTGTGGTTCATGCCAGCTTTCAAAGGCAAACAGAGAATCTGCACCCATAATAAAATAATATTCCGTATCCGGATGTTCTTTTTTCATTCTCCGCAGCGTCTCACTGGTATAGCAGTATTCTTTCCGAAATGCTTCCTCCAGAGAAAGCTCAAAATGAGGATTGCCAGATATGGCTCTTTGTACCATATCTACACGTTCCTCAATACAGGCTCGTCCCTTTCGGTTTAATTTATGCGGCGGATTTGCAGATGGCATAAACAAAATTTTCTCTAATCCAAATTGGTGCCAGGCATTTTCTGCAAGGATCAGATGACCGACATGGATCGGGTCAAAAGTGCCTCCCATAATGCCTATCTTTTTCTTCTTATCCTGCAAGAAAATCCCTCCCGTCAACGTGGAAGAACAATCTTCTTTTTATCATCTTTTCCTTCTTTATACAGAACGATCTTTTTCCCGATTACCTGCACAACCTGTGAACGTGTACGCTCTGCAAGTATTCTTGCAATTTCCTTCGGGTCATCCATACAGTTCTGCAATACGTTGATTTTGATCAGTTCACGTACTTCCAGTGCTTCTGCGATTGCACTTGTGTTTTCCGGTGTCAGGCTTCCCTTACCAATCTGAAAGATTGGATCCATGGTCATAGCCAGACTTTTTAAATAAGCACGCTGCTTACTTGTCATAATTAAATTCCTCACTTATTATATAAAATGCTTTATTTATAGTAATCAAATTTTAAGCCGTACATACGGACAGTATCACCTTCCTGAATACCTGCAGCTTCCAGTTCATCAAGAATACCTGTCGTTTTGAGAAAATTCTGGAAAAACTGAAATCCTTTTTCGGAATCGAGATTGGTATATCCAAGCATACGCTCAATCTTTGGTCCCTCTACCACATAGGTATTTTCCTCTTCTTCAGATTTCTCAACCGTATATGGAAGGTTGTCATTTGGATTGTATTCATTCGGATCATATTCCTGCTCAAATACAACCGCCTCTTTTGGAAGCATATCCAGAAGTTCCCGCACATAGTATAAAAGCTCCTTTAATCCCTTTCCGCTTACGGCAGAAATGGAAAATACTTTTATCCCCTGCGGTTCAAACTCTGCACGAATACGTTCTACCGGATCTTCATCCTCCGAATAAATAACATCAGTTTTATTGGCAGCGATCACCTGCGGCAGTGTCGCCATTCTTGGATTATAAGCCTTGAGTTCTTCGTTGATTTTGTAAATATCATCAACCGGATCACGGCCTTCTGTAGAAGCAGCATCCACTACATGGATGATAACTTTGGTACGTTCAATATGGCGCAAAAACTCATGACCGAGTCCGACACCTTCGGAGGCGCCCTCAATCAGCCAGGAATATCCGCAATGACAAATCCTTTTCCGCCTTCCAGATCTACAACACCCAGATTAGGATTCAGTGTTGTAAAGTGGTAGTTGGCAATCTTAGGTCTTGCATTTGTTACACGGGACAGGAAGTTGATTTTCCAACGTTTGGGAATCCTACCAACCCGACATCTGCAATTACTTTTAATTCAAGCTGTACCCAAAGTTCTTTCGCACTCTGGCCAGGCTGTGCATATTTGGGAACCTGCATGGTCGCAGTTGCATAATTCATATTGCCTTTGCCGCCGCGTCCGCCTTTCAGAACGATCTGCCGTCTGTTTTCACCGGACATATCTGCGATCACTTTTCCGGATTCTGCATCTTTGATCAGTGTTCCTTCCGGAACTTTTAATATAAGATCTGTACCATTTTTTCCATGGCAGCGTTTCTTTCCGCCTTCTTCCCCCGGCTGTGCACAGTATTTTGCCTTGTGGCGGTAATCGTTGAGTGTATTCAGTCCTTCATCAACCTCAAAAATAATATCTCCGCCTTTGCCGCCATCTCCGCCGTCCGGACCGCCGTTTGGCACAAAAAGCTCTCTTCGAAAGCTTACATGACCATCTCCGCCTTTACCGGAACGGATAAATATTTTTGCTCTGTCTGCAAACATATATACTCCTTTATATCAAAAATGGCTTCAAACCGTACACGATTTGAAGCCATATGTTCCACTTATTATTTTGCCTCTACAGGAACAATTGAAACCTGCTTTTTGTCACGGCCTTTTCTCTCAAAACGTACAACACCGTCCACTAAAGCAAACAGGGTATCGTCGCCGCCGCGTCCAACATTAACGCCCGGGTGAATCTTTGTTCCACGCTGTCTGTAAAGAATATTTCCAGCCTTTACAAACTGTCCGTCAGCTCTTTTTGCACCCAGTCTTTTAGACTCGGAGTCACGTCCGTTCTTTGTAGAACCAACACCTTTTTTATGAGCGAATACCTGAAGGTTCATCTTCAACATGGTCTACACCTCCTCGATTTTCAATCGTATAAATTCATTACCGTATTGTGTCTGAATATCTCTCAAACCAAGAATCATAGAATCAAGCAGAAGTGTGGTCTTATCGGATACTCTGCCTTCCAGAAGCAACTCTACGATACCGTCATCTTCACGGGCTGCAAACTTATCATCTGTAAAAGTCTCAATTGAATTTACAGCATTTACAACAAGCACAGATACCGCTGCGCATACAATATCATAACCTTCTTCTGCATATCCGGCATGTCCGATTACTTTAAAACCAGTAAAACTGTCTTTTGATCTATGGATTGTAACTGTAATCATCTGGATTAACCGTTAATTTTTCAATCTTAACCTGAGTGTACTGCTGTCTGTGACCGTTCTTTTTATGATATCCGGTCTTTCTCTTGTACTTGTAAACAATAACTTTTTTTGCTTTTGCATTTTTAACAACACTTGCAGTTACTGTTGCACCAGCTACATCTGCACCAACTTTCAGTCCGTCATTGCTAACTGCAAGAACATTTTCGAAAGTTACTGTCTCACCAGCTTCTGCACCAAGTTTTTCTACGTTAATGATATCGCCCTCAGCTACTTTGTACTGTTTACCACCTGTTGCAATAATTGCGTACATATGGCACCTCCTATTATCATTACTCGCTAAATATGGCAGCCATCCTTTCGGCATGACATTTAAACCTCTTTATGCGGCATCTGCTATATCATAGCATGTCTTAGAATTTACGTCAACTGTTTTTTTTGCAAAATTATTTCTTTTCCCATTTTTTCAAGACTGATGCCAAACCGCATCCATATCGCTTGACAGTTTTCGCTTTCTTTTTTACAATAAGAGAAACAAAGACCAAATCGTCACAAAACATTTTTGAAAGGCAAACATTACTATGAATTTATATCTGATTGATTATGAGAACGTTACAGATACCGGATTTCTGGGCGTAAAAGAACTGACTGCAGATGATACGGTAATCGTTTTTACAGTCAGCATACGAAAAATATATCTTTTGAACGTCATATTGAGCTTTCCCAGTCTCCGGCTCATTTTGAATATATCAAAATTTTAAAGACCGGGAAAAATTACCTGGATTTCAGCTCTCTACCTATCTTGGTTCCTGATCGGAAGGATAAGCCGAAGCATATTTATATTATTACGAACGACACAGGATATGACAGCGTGATTGATTTCTGGAGTGCCAAAAGCATTGACATTATCCGTCAGAAATCCATTCTGCCTCCGCCTCCTCTTTCTCTTCCGGCAAATATCCCGCCGCAGATGGTCATCAGAAAGCAAAAGGCAGATGCCGCTTCAGCACAGAACACACCGGTCGTATCAGCATCAGCAGCACCTGTCAAGCCGGCCGCATCCGGAAGGAAAACAAAGACTTCTGCATCTCCGGATCTTCCGGAAGCATGGCGGAAAAAAGTGCGGATGGCAGTCAAATCAGATAAGCTTGCACCGAGCAGCTATTCTGTTGTCTACCGTGCGATCTCCGGAAGCCAGAATAAAACAGAGCTGAACAATCAGCTTGTAAAGGCATTTCAGAGTTCAAAAGGCGGACGCGTTTATGGTCACGTCCGCGAGATCTTTGAACAGTACAGCAAAGAGAGGAGCTGATCAGAGTACATCTGCTTCAGCCCGAATGATATTTTGCTTTTTATGCTTCCTGGTGGCTCTGCCTGATCATTTCATGCAGCTTTGTGATCGCTTCGTGAATCCCGCCGATCTGATTGATGATCCCTTCTTTGACGGCCTGTTCTCCGACGAGAATGGTTCCGAGGTCTTGGTCAGCATACCGGTATCGAGCATCAGTCTTCGAGGCGTTCCCTTTTTGCATCGCAATGCCCGGAAATAAAGCCTAAAATGCGATTCTGCATCTGCTTGAAATAATCATAAGTCTGCGGTGCCCCGATGATCGTTCCGTTCATGCGGACCGGATGGATAACCATGGTTCCAGTTGGTACGATAAAAGAATAATCCGTGGAAACAGCGATCGGCACACCGATCGAATGGCTGCCTCCAAGAACCAACGAAACAGTCGGCTTGTCGATCGATGCGATCATCTCTGCGATGGCAAGGCCGGCTTCCACGTCACCGCCAACAGTATTTAAAAGAACGAGCAGTCCCTGGATATCACTGCTGTCTTCAATGGCAGCCAGTTGAGGAAGTACATGCTCGTATTTTGTGGTTTTGGTATTGGAGGAAAGGCACTCGTGCCCTTCGATCTCCCCTATCACCGAAAGCAGATGAATGTTGTGTTCCAGTCTGGTCTGCCCGTATTCTCTGATCTGCTCATTTTTTTTATTTTCTGTGTTTTCGTTTTTGCTGTTTTCTTTTTCCGCCATAGTGTATCCCCTTTCTGATTCAAGTCTGTCATTTTGTCTGATGCAAGATCTGACATGCAGGTTTTGGCATTCTGCTGACAGTATAACCAGAAAAAGAAAATAATGCTTCTTATCCATATCGTTCATGCACAAAAGCATTTTTATTATTACTTCCTGTAATGTCTATTCGTCAAAAACACCGCCGGAAATAAAGTTCAAGCCATTTATGACATCCAAAAAGTTCCAGGATCACACTGTTCAGGATCCGCTTCAGATAAGCGAAAGATGCAAGAGGATCTGCATACTCCGAAAGAGCGTTATATAGAAGCTGTCAAGCTCTTTTTTAATGGAAAAATCAATGGTCTGGAAATAACTTAAGAGAATTTCTTTCTGATTGTTCTCTGCTTCTCTTTTTCCGTGTTCCGCATGTTCAATCTTGCCAAACAGCGTGATAAACTGACTGACCTCAAACGGAGTGATCAGATAGTCGTCTACACCAAGCAGAAAACTTTTCCGTACTGTTTTAAATTCTGCCGTCTGCCCGATCATTGCAATCGCCTGGCAGAGTTTTTCCTGTCTGATGGTCTTCAGAAGATTCAGAACAGGATAGTCCGGTGTCGCTTCCAGCAAAACAAGATGATACTGACTCCTGCGTAAGTGATCCGTCAGTGCCTTAAAATCAGAAGTAACCTCACAGATATCAAAACCGGTAGATTCCCCCCAGATATGAAGTCTTTTTAATTCCTGCAAAAGCAGGTTCGTTTTTATGGCTGCTAATACGTTGTACATAGATCACTCCAGTCTCTTTTGTGATATCTGACAAAAGCGGGACTTCTTTTGAAAGTCCCGCCTGTTTTTAAGAATGCCTGTGACATTCTTACTGTTGTTCAGAGAAATATTTTTTCTGCATATCATGAACCATGGAAACATAAAGCTCCCTGCACGCCTCATTTTCCCCCCGTTCGATCATACCAAGGCATGGAGAAAGATAAGTATCCCATATGCCCCTGTAAATTTCTTTTGCATCTTTTCTCTGATCGATATGTTTTACAATGGTAGGAGCCAGATCATAATATTCATAAACCATCGCTTCTCCGTTTTCCTGTGCCATCAGGTAATGGTCACGGTAATTGCGGAAAAGATTCAGTTCATAACAATCATCTGGTTTGCCAAAGGTTCTGCACACTGCTGTGGTGATGTAACAGAATTTCCGTTTAAATCCAGAATTGATCTGCTTAAAAGTAGAAGCCTTGAGATTGGTTTTTGGAAAATGTGTTTTCCAGGTTTCCAGAATCTTTTCGGAAAATAGATCCGCAGATTCTTTGTTCATCTCAAGAACAGCCGGAAGCGTGTAGATCACCAGGCACATATTCAGATTCGTGGCCAGTTTCTCTTTTGCACTTTTCTTTTCTTCTTCTGCAATCAGTTTTTCTGCAGAACCTGCAAGCTCTTCTGACATATTGATCAGAAACTGCTCTTTGTCAATGACCTGACGGTATCCGTCTTCGACTGCTTTCAATGTCACTTTGTGTCTGTCACAGTAGCGTTTGAAAGCATCCGGATAGCGCTCGAAGGTGAAATCGTCCATGGCATGTTCCTGACCATCAGCAGTGCCGGCATTCCTGCAAAAGCGATCGTATAATTACTACTCATATATCACAATCCTCATCAAACGGATTTCTTATCCGCTTTGTGTTTACTCGTCCAGATTGGTGTATACCGCCTGGACATCATCGTCTTCTTCGAGCAGATCCAGGGTACGCTGAAGGTTCTTCAGCGCAGTCTCATCATCAAGAGCAACATAATTCTGAGGGATCATGGTCTCTTCTGCCTGAGCCATCGGGATCTTTTCTGCTTCGAGAGCTTCTCTTACGGTCTCCAGATCATCCGGTGCGGTCAGAATCTCATAGCTGTCTTCTTCTTCGGAAAAATCTTCTGCTCCCGCATCCAGAGCCAGCATCATCAGGTCATCTGCATCCATATCACATTCTTCTTTGTCGATCACGATCTGTCCTTTGCGGTCGAACATGTAAGATACACATCCCTGAGTTCCGATGCTTCCGTTTCCTTTTGTAAATGCACTTCTTACATTTGCAGCGGTACGGTTTTTGTTGTCTGTCAGTGCATCTACGATGATAGCGATTCCGCAAGGACCGTATCCTTCATAGGAAACATACTCGTAATTGACAGAGTTCGCATCTCCGGCTGCCTTTTTGATACCGCGGTCGATCGTATCGTTCGGCATGTTGTTTGCTTTTGCTTTTGCGACAACAGCGGCAAGTTTGCTGTTGTTTGCCGGATCCGGTCCGCCCTCTTTTACGGCAACTGCGATCTCACGGCCGATGATCGTAAAGATCTTTCCTTTGGCAGCATCGTTTTTCTCTTTTTTGTGCTTTATGTTTGCAAATTTTGAATGTCCTGACATTTCGAAATCTTCCTTTCTCTTCCAAGTATCTGTTTCTTCATTCTGCCGCTTAACGGCCTGATTTCCCTGCGCAGGAGGCAGGCATATCCATTATGATAACACTACACCGAAAAATAGTCAAGTTCCCGGAATCAATCAGTTATGTAGTTCCAGACTGACTGCAAGAGCCTGATTTACGCGGTCCAGGATTTCCGTATCCAGATGGCATACTTTATCTTTCAGTCTTTTTTTGTCGATAGTACGCAGTTGCTCCAGAAGGATCACAGAATCACGTACCATATTATATCTTGAAGATTCAATCTCCACATGTGTCGGCAGCTTTGCTTTGTTCATTTTGGAGGTGATCGCTGCACAGATCACCGTCGGACTGTGCCGGTTCCCTGTATCGTTCTGAATGATCAGAACCGGACGTACACCGCCCTGTTCCGAGCCGATGACCGGTCTTAAGTCCGCATAGAAAATATCCCCTCGTCGAATCAACACACACTTCACACTCCGCTTCTGGTTTTAAGCTTAGTATTTCCAAATTTTTCTGGTGTATGCAGTTCGCCTTAATGCAAGATCAGTCGATGCCTGAACAGTCGCGTACCAGGTAGATTCGTGATTTTTCGTATAGATACGCGGTACACGTTTCCCGATATCACAGATAAATTCATAGGAAAAGCGTCCGCAAAGGTCACCAAGTTCGTCTACAGTGATTTCTTCGTTTCCCTGTCTGCCGACTAAAACAACTTCATCCAGTTCTTGTGCCTCCGGAATGTCCGTCACATCGACCATAAACTGATCCATGCAGATCCTTCCAAGAATTCTGGCACGTTTTTCGCGTATAAGAACGAATCCCTTATTTGACAGCATTCGCGGATAACCGTCTCCGTAGCCGACCGGGATCGTGGCGATCCGCATCGGATGCGGAGCGGTAAACGTTCCACCGTAACTGATCTGGGTTCCTGTTTCAATCTCTTTGATATATACGATGCGGCTGTGAAGGGACATTGCAGGTGTAAGTTTCATGGAATCTCTGGAAACTTCCTCAGATGGATAGATACCGTAAATGCTGATGCCGGCACGCACCAGATCTAAGTTCATATCTGCAAGCTCCATCAAAGCGGCACTGTTGGATACGTGTTTCAACGGAATCGCAACGCCTGCTTCTTCCAGTCTGTGTGCAAAATGCATATAACGTTCAAATTGTCTGTTTGCCGACGCTTTATCCAGCTCATCTGCTTTTGCAAAGTGCGTAAACATGCCTTCTATTCTAATTCCCGGTAAGGATGCGATTTCACGGATTGTTTTTATGCTCTCTTCGGTATCAGAAAAACCGATGCGGCTCATTCCCGTATCCAGTCCAATATGTATAGAAAGTGTTTTCTTTAACTGAACGGCTGCCTGAGACAGTTCCTTTGCCATATCCAGTTTGAACACAACCGGTCGGATCTCGTATCGGATCAGATCTTCATAGTCTTCTTCAAAAGTATAGCCCAGGATCAGTACCGGCTTTGTAATCTGGTTTTTTCGCAGGATCATTGCTTCTGTCATCGTTGCGACTGCAAAACCCCAGATATAATCTTCCGGTGTATCATCCGTGCGATCGGAACCGCACCGTGACCGTATCCGTCTGTTTTTATCACAGCAACCATTTTTGTTTTCGGACTGATTCTTTCATGCATGACCCGAAAATTTTCTGCAATGGCATCCATGTCGATCTCGGCATAGACACGGCTGTATTTACTGTTCATAATATTTCAAGTCCTTCCTGTATATGTTTATCTGTAACTGTTTCGTGTTTTCAAAATCACATTACTTTGTCTTCTGATCCTGCAAGGATAAAAACCAGACCGTCGATCAGATCTGCAGAAGTCATACTCCGCTTCCCATATCGCAAAGCGGCCTGATCTCCGGCACGGCCATGCAGAAAAACAGCAAGTTTGGCAGCTTCAAACAAATCCATCCCCTGAGCGGTAAGTCCCACGAAAATGCCGGCTAGCACATCTCCTGAGCCGGCAGTTGCCATTCCACTGTTTCCGGAAGTATTGATGTAAGTCTCATTTCCGTTGCTGACAACCGTACCTGCGTCTTTCAGCACACAGATTACATTCTGACTTCGGGCAAATTCTTCGGCACTTGAGATCAGATCTGATGCTATGTTCGAAATATCTGTGCTGCAAAGTCTTGCCATCTCACCAAGATGCGGTGTAACAGCCAGTGATACAGAATAATCAGACAGTGAAAGCTGGTATCTGGCTGTCAGGTTCAGTGCATCGGCATCCAGAATAACCGGAATATCTGCATGTTCCAGTACATAAGTCAGGATATCAAGCTTTTGTTTTTCCATGCCGATTCCGGGACCTACTGCCACCGCATCAGCCACGCAAGCAGTTTTTCAAGCTCCGCTTCCCAGTCAGAATGGATACAGTTTACAACTGCTTCCGGCACAGACTGAAAAAGAACGGACTGATTGTGTTCGTCTGTATAGATCCGAACATAACCGACTCCGCTCCGATACGCTGCACGCGCGCTTAAGATGCAGCGCCGCACATGTCCCGGCTTCCGGCAATCAGAAGAACCTTACCGCAGGACCCTTGTTTTCTGTGGCAAGACGCTTCGGCAGCCTCAGAAAATCTTCTGTACCATAAGAACAGTAATTTTTCCGGCATTTCGGAAGACTTTCTTTTGTGATACCGATCTGGCACACTTTTACTTTTCCCGTATAAGCACGCCCTTTTCCGATATAATGCCCAGGCTGCGCAAAGGCAAATGTCACTGTCAGGTCGGCTTTTACAGCAATCCCCCGGACCACACCCGTGTTTCCGTCAATGCCGGAAGGAATATCGACAGACAATACAAAAGCAGGACTTTCATTAATCCGCTCAATCCATTCTTTGTACCTGCCTTCAATGTTACGCGAAAGACCGATTCCAAACAGTGCATCTACTATAACAGTATATTCATTCATCTTCGGGTTACTACAAAAAGTTATCCCGTATTTCCTGCAGATTTCTTTCTGCTGACGTACCTGATCCGTGCAGGATGTCTCTTTTCCGACAAAACAGATAGAAACCGGTATCTGATCCAGAAATAAAAGTCTGGCAATGGCAAATCCGTCTCCGCCATTATTGCCGGATCCGCATACAACCAGAACGCGCTCCAGCTTTGCATTACTCCTGTAAAGTTCCTTTACACATGCAAGTGCTGCACGCTCCATCAGAACGCAGGATGGAATCCCATATCCTTCGATGGTATTCTGATCACATCGTTTCATATCTTCTTTTGAAAGCAGAGTTTTCATACAGTATATGCCTCCTGACCTGCTGTTTTCTGAAAAATACCGGGTTCTGTTATTTATGTTCTTTGTTGTAGCGGCTGATATTATAAGACAACTGCATAAGACTCTCGGAAAGATGAACATTCTCAATGATCACATCCTTCGGCAGACGAAGATCCGTGTGGGCAAAATTCCAGATTGCCCTGATCCCATTTTCCACCAGAAGATCTGCCATATCTTTTGCATACTGCTTGGGAAGGGTAAGTGCCGCTATCTGAATATTATGTTCCTGTAAAAAAGCAGGGAGTTCGCTGATCATCCGAATCTCTATCCCTCTTACCGCAACACCCTTCAAATCCGGATTTACATCAAACAGTCCTTTCACAAGAAATCCGTTTTTTTCAAATTTTACATAATTTGCAAGAGCCTGTCCGAGATTTCCGGCACCAATGATGATCATATTGTAATCCTGATCCAGACCTAAGATTTTTCCGATTTCTGTATGAAGATGTTTTACATTATAACCATATCCCTGCTGTCCGAATCCCCCGAAATTATTGAGATCCTGACGAATCTGAGATGCTGTTACCTGCATGCGCTCACTCAGTTCCCCGGAAGAAATCCGCTCTGTACCAGATTCCAGCAGTTCGCCAAGGTAACGGTAATATCTTGGCAGTCTTTTGATGACTGCTCTTGAAATTTCTTTCTCCTCCACTTGCATACCTCCCCATCAAGTGTTGATATCGTATGAAACTGCAGATTTTTCTGTCAGATTAAACGTAAAAGACGGGCACACAAGATCCTGCATGTCTGCTGCAGTTTTGTGTACCCTCTTTTATTTAGAGCTGTACGGTTACGAAAATATCATAGATTGCTTTGATCGCACGCTCGAAATCCTGATTGCTCACACCGATGATGATATTCATCTCGCTGGAACCCTGATCGATCATCTTGACATTGATGCTTGCATGGGCCAGTGCAGAGAAAATGCGTCCCGCTGTTCCGCGCTGAGATTTCATGCCGCGGCCTACGACTGCAATCAGCGCCAAGTCTGATTCCAGATTAACAAATCCGGATTACCGCACGATGAATACCAGCCAGTACTTTCTGTTCTGTCTCTTCAAATTCGGACTGATGTACAAATACAGTCATCGTATCAATACCGGACGGCATATGCTCGATTGAGATGCCGTTATCCTCAAACACAGTCAGAACTTTACGGCAGAAACCGATTTCTGAGTTCATCATATCTTTTTCGATGTTGATCGCTGCAAATCCCTTCTTTCCGGCAATACCTGTGATGGTATAACGCGGTTTTCTGCAGGTACTTTCCACGATCAGAGTACCAGGATCCTGCGGACGGTTGGTATTGCGGATGTTGATCGGAATACCTTCCTGTCTTACCGGGAAGATGGCTTCTTCGTGAAGAACCGTAGCACCATATATGCCAGCTCTCGAAGCTCTACATAAGTAATCGTGTCAATCACTTTCGGGTTTTTGATGATGCGCGGATCAGTGATCAGGAAACCGGATACATCTGTCCAGTTTTCGTACAGATCTGCATGTACCGCTTTTGCAATCAGGGAACCTGTAATATCAGAACCGCCTCTGGAGAAGGTCGTTACTTTTCCTTCCGGTGTTGCACCATAAAATCCAGGAATAACTGCATTTTCACACTCGGCCAGACGGGCTGAAAGCTTTTCATTCGTTGTTTCTGCATCAAAAGTACCGTCTTCATGGAAAACGATCACTTCAGCAGCATCAATAAATTCATATCCCAGATAATTTGCCATAATGATACCATTCAGATACTCTCCTCTGGAAGCAGCATAATCTGAACCTGCAAGGTTTTTGAAGTTTTCTGCAATGATCCCAAACTGATCATCAAGGGAGAGAGAAAGACCCAGTCCATTTATGATCTCCATATATCTTTCGCGGATCGAAGCGACAGAAGCTGTGATATCTTCTTTCTTTTCTGCCTTTGCATAACATGCATAGAGCATGTCCGTTACTTTAATATCTCCGTCAAATCGTTTGCCCGGAGCAGATGGAACCACATATTTTCTTCCTTTATCAGCACGGATGATATCTCCTACTTTTTTGAACTGTTCTGCACTTGCAAGAGAACTTCCACCGAATTTTACTACTTTTCTCATGCTTTTTATTCCTCCTAAAATCTGTATCTGACTGTTGCGCAGATATACGCTGTCTCTAATCATACCGCAAAATATGCGGTTCGTCCAGAGCATTTTTTGAAATTTACTGGTGTAAAAAGCAGAAATATGCTATGATTAAACAAATATATACACTTTGGAGGAACTTATGATTTTAGCCTGTCAGAACATTAATAAGGCATTTGGTACAAATATAATTTAAAAGATGCCTCATTTCATATAGAAGAAAAAGAAAAAGCTGCCATTGTCGGCATCAACGGTGCCGGAAAATCTACACTGCTTAAGATCATCATGAAGCAGATCCCGGCAGATTCCGGAGATGTGATCCTGGCAAAAGACCGTACGATCGGTTATCTTGCCCAGCACGAAGCAGTTTCTTCCGGCAACACGGTCTACGAAGAGCTTCTGGAAGTCAAAAAGGATATTTTTGATCTGGAGCGCCATATCCGCACACTGGAACTTCAGATGAAATCCGAGGACGGAGCAGAACTGGAACAGACGTTAGAACTTTACAATCGTTTAAATACCGAGTTCGAACAAAAAAACGGTTATGCCTGCAAAAGTGAACTTGTTGGTGTGTTAAAGGGTCTTGGTTTTTCCGAAAATGAATTTTCCAAACAGGTAGATACGCTTTCCGGCGGACAGAAAACGCGTGTTGCCCTCGGCAAGCTTCTGCTGGCAAAGCCGGATCTGATTCTTCTCGATGAACCGACCAACCACCTCGATATGCAGTCGATCGCCTGGCTTGAAATTTTCTGATCAATTACAGCGGTGCTGTAATTATCGTAGCCCATGACCGCTATTTTTTAAATCGTGTAGTAACAAAAGTAGTTGAGATCGATCATGCAAAGGCAACGACATTTCTTGGAAATTATTCTGCTTATGCTGAAAAAAAAAGCACAGCTTCGAGATGCACAGTTAAAAGCTTGGATGAACCAGCAGCGAGAGATCAGGCATCAGCAGGAAGTAATAGATAAACTGAAATCGTTTAACCGTGAAAAATCGATCAAACGTGCAGAGAGCCGTGAAAAAATGCTTGGAAAAATGGAAGTTCTGGATCGTCCGGATACCGAAGTTCAGGAACTGAAGCTTTCTCTGGAACCGAGATTTCCAAGTGGAAACGATGTGCTTACGGTCGAGGGACTTTCCAAATCTTTTGGTGAACATACACTCTTTACAGATCTGGATTTTGAGATCAAGCGTGGAGAACGTGTAGCACTGATCGGCAACAACGGAACCGGAAAGACTACAATCTTAAAGATCATCAACCAACTGTTATCTGCCGATGCCGGAAGTTTTACACTCGGAAGCAAAGTCTGCATCGGTTACTACGATCAGGAGCATCATGTTCTGCATATGGAAAAGACATTATTTGAAGAAATTTCGGATGATTATCCGACGCTGACTAATACTGAGATCCGAAATGTGTTGGCTGCGTTTTTATTTACCGGTGACGATGTGTTCAAACGGATTTCAGACTTAAGCGGCGGCGAAAGGGGCCGTGTTTCTCTTGCAAAGCTGATGCTGTCGGAAGCGAACTTCCTGATCCTCGATGAGCCGACCAACCACCTTGATATTTTATCGAAAGAAATCCTGGAGCAGGCATTGAACCGTTATACCGGAACCGTCTTTTATGTATCGCATGACCGGTACTTTATCAACCAGACCGCAACCAGGATCCTCGAACTGACCGGAAATACGCTGGTCAATTATATCGGAAATTATGATTATTATCTGGAAAAGAAAGATGAGCTGACAAAAATTTATGTACCGTCTGCCGCACAGGAAGAACAGGCTTTTCTTCCGTCCGCTTCTGCTGAAACTGCAGGTAAGCTGACCTGGCAGCAACAGAAAGAAGAACAGGCACGTATCCGCAAACGTCAGAATGAATTGAAGAAAACAGAGGATCGCATTCATGCACTGGAGATACGTGATAAAGAGATCGATGATCTGATGATGCAGGAAGAAGTATTTACAAATGTTGCAAAATGTGTGGAATTAAACAAAGAAAAATCGGCAATCAATGAAGAACTGGAACAGCTTTACGAACGATGGGAAGAACTGGCAGAATAAAAGGTGTCATCATAAAATACCTGTTTTATAAAAAATACCGGAAAATGGATTTCTCCATTTTCCGGTATTTTTATACTTTTCAGATTTCTGTTCTTACAGTTGTTTGTCCAAATCCTCACGGACTGCTTGATAAACGCTTCGCTGTTTAGCACAGTCGGATTTTTAATGCTGGTGATCAGTGCCAGGTCTTTTGTCATCTTTCCGCTTTCAATCGTCGTGAGCGTTGCTTTTCCAGTTTGTCTGCAAACACGCAAAGCTCTGGAATATGATCCAGTTCACCTCGTTTGCGCAGTGCACCTGTCCATGCAAAGATCGTTGCCACAGAGTTGGTGGATGTCTCTTCCCCTTTCAGATGTTTGTAATAATGACGCTGAACGGTACCGTGTGCTGCTTCATACTCAAAGTTGCCGTCCGGTGATACCAGTACGGAAGTCATCATTGCCAGAGAGCCGAATGCTGACGAAACCATATCGCTCATAACATCACCGTCGTAGTTTTTGCAGGCCCAGATAAATCCGCCCTCTGCCTTCATGACACGGGCAACGGCATCATCGATCAGTGTATAGAAATAAGTGATGCCTGCTTCCGTAAAACGTTCTTTGTATTCATTTTCATAGATTTCCTGGAAAATATCCTTGAAAGTATGGTCATATTTTTTGGAAATCGTATCTTTGGTAGCAAACCAGAGATCCTGTCTGGTGTCCAGAGCATAATTGAAGCAGCTCTTTGCAAAACTGCGGATGGATTTCTCCGTATTATGCATTCCCTGCAGAACACCAGGACCGTCAAATTCATGGATCAGCTCTCTTGTTTCCGTTCCGTCTTCTGCGGTAAATACAAGCTCTGCTTTTCCGGCACAAGGTACTTTGATCTCAGAAGCTTTGTAGACATCACCATAGGCATGTCTGCCAGTGTGATCGGCTTTTTCCAGTTGCGTACGCAAGGTTCGATTCCTTTTACCACGATCGGCGTACGGAAAACGGTTCCGTCCATGATCGCACGGATCGTACCATTCGGGCTTTTCCACATTTCCTTCAGATTATATTCCGTCATGCGGGCAGCATTCGGAGTGATCGTTGCACATTTTACTGCCACACCATATTTTTTGTTTGCCAGCGCACTGTCGATCGTAACCTGGTCATTTGTCTCATTTCGATGTTCCAGTCCCAGGTCATAGTATTCGGTTTTCAGATCGATATACGGAAGCAGAAGCTCATCTTTGATCATTTTCCAGAGAATACGGGTCATTTCATCCCCGTCCATCTCTACCAGCGGTGTCGTCATTTTGATTTTTTCCATGATGTCCTCCTTTGACTTATCAGAAAGCTGTTTTATTTCTCATCGGAAAGAAAGCCGTTTCCCGGCTGTTCTTCCAGAAGTTTTTCAATTTTTGTATAATGATTATTTTTGATTGAATTTAATATATGCCTGGTTGCCAGACGGTCTGCTTCATCGGATCATGTGCTTTGACAGCTCCATAACAGCAAGATGTTCTTTTGTGGACTGTTCCGCCCTCGCTTCTTTCTGAAGGGCATTTTTTCGCACCTGCTGCACATACTGATGAAAAATCTTCAGCTCATGCTCCAGGATTTTACTTTTGCAGGCCTCATAGAGCAGGTTGTGAAACGACTGTCCAGTTTGAAAAGCTGGTCATAATGACCCTGCTGTTCGTGAAAAGCAGTCAGCAGCATGGTTTCTTCCATTTCTTCCAGCGTGGACTCATCAATTCGCTCTGCTGCCATCCTTGCACACAATCCCTCCAGTCTGGCGCGGATCAGATAGATATCCTGCACATCCTGTTCCGAGATCCCGTTGACAAAAGCACCGCGGTTCGGAACCATTGTTACCAGCCTTCCAGTTCCAACTGGCGAAGTGCCTCCCTTACCGGAGTCCTGGAAACACCGATCTCCTTTCCGACTGCCGCCTCACGCAGTTCATCGCCATGTTTGTAATAACCGTTTAAAATATCTTCACGGAGTTTTTGATAAACTAATTCATAACTGCTCAAAATACTCTCCCTCTTATATTAACGCAATGGAAAGTTTTTTGCAACTTTCATCGATTATTTTTACCAGTTCGTTGTCCGTGATCACAGTAACACGTCCTTCTTCATACTGCCTGTCCACCCATTCTTTCACTATAGCAACGAGAGGCATATCTTTTGTCAGCTTTTTCTCATCCGGCAGACGGTAATAGCTGTTGATCCAGTGGGCGATTCCGGCAAGTCCGGATGTATTTGATACAGCCACCATAGCCGGGCGGTTCAGGAATTTCTGGGTATCAAAAATATTGTAGATCTCTTCGTTTTTCAGAAGACCATCGGCATGGATACCGGCTCTTGTTACATTAAAGTTACTGCCGACAAACGGAGTCCTGGATGGAATATGATAACCGATCTCTTTTTCGTAATAATCTGCCATCTCTGTGATCACCGTGGTATCCATACCATCAAGTGTGCCTCGAAGCTGGGCATATTCAAACACCATAGCTTCCAGCGGTGTGTTGCCGGTACGTTCTCCGATACCAAACAGAGAACAGTTGACGCCGCTTGCACCGTAGAGCCATGCAGTCGTAGAATTGCTGACTGCTTTATAGAAATCATTGTGGCCATGCCATTCGATCATCTCGGAAGGAACACCTGCATGTACCATCAGACCGTAGATGATACCCTGTACGGAACGCGGGATCACCGCACCGGCATAGTTGACGCCATAACCCATGGTATCGCAGCAGCGGACTTTGATCGGAATCTGATATTCTCTGGAAAGCTTCATCAGTTCCAGGCAGAACGGGATAACATAACCATAGATATCCGCTCTTGTGATATCCTCCAGATGACACCTCGGACTGACACCAATCTCCAGACATTCCCGGACAACGCTCAGATAATGTTCCATGGCTTCTTTTCTGGTCATTTTCATTTTGTAAAAAATATGATAATCCGAACAGCTTACCAGAATACCAGTCTCTTTCAGTCCCATATCACGAACCAGTTCAAAATCTTTTTTGCTGGCACGGATCCAGCTTGTGATCTCCGGAAATTCATAACCCTGCTCCATACATTTGTAAACAGCATCACGGTCTTTTTTGCTGTAAAGAAAAAATTCACACTGGCGGATCTTTCCTTTTGGCCCGCCAAGCCGGTGCATATAATCGTACAGACGGACAATCTGCTCTGTGGTGTACGGTGCACGTGACTGCTGACCGTCGCGGAAAGTAGTATCGGTGATCCAGATCTCATCCGGCATATGATGTGGAACAATACGGTCATTGAATGCGATCTTTGGGACTTCTTCGTACGGGAACAGATTGTGGAACACATTTGGTGTCCTGACATCAACCAGGGGATACATGTGCTCTTCCAACTGTAACAGGTTTGTATGTGGATCAAATTTTACTTTTCTGTTTTCCATTTGTATTACCTTCCTTGACTTGTATATTCGGCGCTTCGCCCTTTTTGCATAATTGTATACAATTATACTATTTATGTCAAGAGTAAATTTACATCAATCATCCCCCATCCCTGCTGATGTTTTGGAAGATTCAGATTTCTGGCACAATTTTTCAGGCGCATTTTGATTTCTACATTTGTAAGATGCGGTTCTTTTTCCAGAAGCAGAGCGATCGCACCGGATACAACGGGAGCTGCCATGGAGGTGCCGCTTTTGACGCAGTATTTTCTTCCATCCATATGCCAGGTACTGCTGCAGGAGGTGATATTGGATCCGGGAGCTGTAATTTCCGGTTTACAGACACATTCCCGGGTAGGTCCCCTTCCGGAATAACATTTCCCCGGAAAAGCGCAGTCATCATATGCCCCTACTGTGATCACTTTTTTGCTGGTACCAGGAATGGTCACGCTTCCGGAATCCGGTCCCATATTTCCGGCAGCAACGACAACCACAAGACCGGCATCCCATGCCTGTTCCATACATTCTGTAAGTATATTGTTCCTGGATTCCATACTGTTCACTGCTCCGACCGAAACATTCAGGATTTTTATGCTGTATTTTTTCTTGTTTTCTAAAATCCATGCCACGCTGGATAACACCTGTTCCCGCAGCCCGTTTCCATTGCGGTCAAGTACCTTGGCACTGACGATTCCGGCACCCGGTGCCATTCCGGCATACTGCCCTTTTGAAAGCAATCCGCTGCCGCAGCAGATGCCTGCCACATGCGTTCCATGTCCACTGTCATCGTAGGGATATTTTTTGCCCATCTGAAAATCGCGGAAAGCAAGAAGGCGTCCCTGCAGATCCGGATGAATCCCGATACCGGTATCCAGAAATGCAACGGTAACTCCTTTTCCGGTAATATGCCGCAGGCGGGCTGCCGCTGCATTCGTTTTTCTCCTTACCTGATCCATAGTCATTCACCGTTTCTTTCTTACTTTACTATACTATATGTTGCTTTTTGCTCATAAGATAATGAAAATGATGGTTGAAAGGCTGATATTTATGCCCATTTCTACCAGTGAAAAGATTTTGTCAGAAGACTATTTTGACCTGATTGTTCCTATTACCGGATCCGATACAGATTTTGAAGAAACATTTGCACGTTTTGGACCACAGGCCGCAGTTCCTGGCTATGGTATCCTGCATATTGACCGGCAGTTCCTGCCGGAAAATATTCTAAATGTTATCGAATATTCAAATATTCCAAAACTTTACAGCCTGATGGATACTTCTGCACTGGAGCGTTCCGGTATCTTAAAAGTACAGACTCAGTCTCTTCTGGGATATCAGGGTGAAGGTGTTCTGATCGGTTTTCTGGATACCGGGATTGATTTTACGCATCCGGCATTTCGTACATCGGATGGCAGAAGCCGGATTTACCGCTTATGGGATCAGACGATCCAGAGCGAAAATGTTCCAGATGGTTTTTTTATGGATCACAGTACACAAACGACGACCTGAATAAAGCATTAGAGCAGGAAGATCCCTATGAGGTCGTGCCCAGCGTGGATGAAAATGGCCATGGAACCTTTCTTGCCAGTGTTGCAGCCGGAACGGCACTTCCTTTGCAGGATTTTTCCGGTGCAGCACCCAAATCGGAAATTGTAGCAGTAAAGCTGAAACCTGCCAAAGAGAATCTGCGGGAATTTTTTCTGATCCGTGAATCTGCCGTCGCTTATCAGGAAACAGATATTATGCTGGCACTTCGTTATCTGATCCAGTGTGCAAGGCAGGCTCAGAAACCACTGGTGCTCTGCTTTGCCCTCGGGACAAATCAGGGAGATCATTCCGGATATATGCCTTATCAGAAGCGCTGGACAGCATCAGCCGGATGAGTGACATTTATGTTATTTCTGCTGCCGGAAACGAGGCCGGAAAGGGACATCATTTTTATGGAAAAACAGAAAATACTTCCGGTTACCAAAATGTGGAGGTGCTTGTCCCGGAAAATGAACGGGGATTTACCATGGAACTTTGGGCTTCACCACCGGATCTGTTTGCAATTGGTATGGTTTCGCCGCTTGGAGAAACAATTCCGCCGGTTCCGCCAAGAGCCGGTCCTGTCACCAGCATTTCGTTTTTGCTGGAACAGACCGTAGTCGAACTTTCCTATGAACCGGTAGAGATTGCCTCCGGAGGTCAGCTTGTTTTTCTCCGCATTCAGAATCCCACACCTGGTATCTGGGGATTTCAGATCTATCCAAGGCAGATTTCTTCCGGTATTTTCCACATCTGGCTTCCGGTTTCCGGATTTTCCATGGACAATACCCGCTTTTTAAATTCGAATCCGGACACTACCATCGTCTGCCCCTCTAACGCGGAAGGTGTGATCACCTGCAGTGCATATAATCATGCAACCGGAGGGCTGTTTATCCAGTCCAGCCGAGGTTATAGCAGGACGGGAACGGTCAAACCGGATATTGCCGCACCTGGAGTGGATGTTTACGGAGCTTTATCTTCGTCTTCCGAATTCGCAAGACAAAAGTTCGGGGGCAGAACCGGAACCAGTATTTCAGCCGCGTTGACTGCAGGTGCAGCCGCGCTCCTTGTCAACTGGGGACTGAAAAGCAGTCCTCCACGCTACTTTACCAATCGTGAGATCAAAAGTCTGCTGATCCGCGGTGCAGACAGAAGCAGCAACCTCCTTTATCCAAACCGCGAATGGGGATATGGGACTTTAAATCTGTATCAGATTTTTCAGTCGCTTCTGTAACCACTTTTGTTTTTCGGCATATTATGAAGTGTAAATCAATTCCGGAGGAATGAAAACATGAGTGATGTAGCAGCTACAAACTGTGGATGCGGATGCGAAAACAATGGATGTGGAAACACAAACAACAATAACGGATGCGGATGCAATAATTCCATTCTCTGGATTATCATCCTGCTTTGCTGCTTCGGCAATGGCAATGGCTGTGGCGGATGCGGAAACGGTCTTGGCGGCGATAACTGCTGTATCCTGATCATCCTGCTTCTCCTGTGCGGATGCGGCAATGGTATCGGCTGCGGCAATGGCTGCGGATGCTCTCTCTGCTAAAGATATTGCCCCCGCTGCAGGCGGGGATTTTTAAGTGTTCTTTGTGGATTTGTCTTGTGTGTCTTTTGCACTAGGACGTCCTTTTCTTTCGTCGCCCTTTTCTTCTTTTTCTCCATAT
>ENA-OQCX01000314-OQCX01000314.1-human-gut-metagenome-genome-assembly--contig:-NODE-314-length-25197-cov-3.319904_pt1 | contig 25197 bp, 28 predicted proteins | sample MGYA00242762_ERZ504587 | MGnify/ENA primary metagenome ERZ504587 (study PRJEB26092, sample SAMD00036337) | human gut metagenome | host: Homo sapiens | study: EMG produced TPA metagenomics assembly of... | reverse complement strand
GATTTTGCGATATGGAATTGCCTGCTATAAGAAACGCTGTAAGATTTTGAGGTTATCACGTTTTTCAAAAATAAAATAACATCTGCATCAAGCTGGAAAAAAATGTATTTTCGTGCTAGAATTTTGGCAGATTTATTTATTAAGGAGAGGATCAAATGAAAAAGAAACAGAATCTACTGCTTTTAATTCTGGCTGTCTTGTTTGTATCTCTGTTTGGTGGAAGTACAGCAGTATCAGCAGCATCTTCGTTTCCACGGCTGCAGGCGGTCTCGTCTGGAGAGATTGTCAGCAAGAATAATAATCTGTATTATCGTTATGGCCAGAGAAATTACGCCAGAAACAAATATCTGAGGATCAAAGGAAAGAACTATTACTTTGACAGTTCAGGAAAAGCCTGGTATGGAATGCATACGATTAACGGCAGGAAGTATTATTTCGGAACCCGTTCAGAGGGATATATGTACAGAAGCCGCCTGTTCCGCTACAATAAGAATTATTATTATGCGAATCAGAAGGGAATTCTTGTTACCAGTGGCTGGTATACGCTTCCTTCCGGGAAAAAATATTATTTTGACTCTGCTGGCAGGGCATACACCGGAAAAAGAACGATCAACAAGACTACTTATTATTTTGACAGCAATGGTTCACTGAACCATTCAGGTCTGTATTATGATCTGGCATCGGACTGTGCACTTCTTATCAATGCCGATACAGGAAAAGTTTTGTACGCAAAGAACGAAAACCTCCGGCATGCAAATGCCAGTACCACCAAGATCATGACCTGCATCCTTGCTCTTGATAACAGTAAAATGAACGAAACTGTGAAATTTTCTGCCAGAGCAACAGCACTGGAACCAACGAAATTATACGCCAGAACAGGCGAAACATTTTATATGAGGGATCTTCTTTATTCTCTTATGGTTCCTTCTCATAACGATACCGCGGCAGCAATCGCAGAGCATATCAGTGGTTCACAAAGTAAATTTGTCAGTCTTATGAATAAGAAAGCGGCGCAGCTTGGCTGTACTGACACGCATTTTGCAACACCAAATGGTCTTGATGCCGGTTACACTCATTATACAACTGCGTCTGACCTTGCTAAAATTGCGCGTTACGCGATTAAGAAACCTGCATTCAGAAAAATCATCAGCACCAAAAGTTACTCCTTCAAGAGTCTTAATACAAATCGCCGTTTTACCGTAAGTACTACAAATGCCCTTCTTGGAAACATGCCGGGTGTGATCGGCATGAAAACAGGATATACCAATAAAGCCGGACATTGTTTCGTGGGTCTGTGCCAGTCTCAGAAGGGGAATACATATATTTCAGTTGTCCTGGGCGGACCAAACTCCAACGCACGCTGGAGAGATTCCAGGATACTTCTGAATTACGCATATAAACACTGAAAAATAAAAAACACAGGATCGGACTTTCAGTCAGTATCAGACAAAAGATATTGGTTGGAAGTCCGATTTTGTTTTCGGGCAAAAATAAAAAAACAAACTTTATTCATAAGAATCTGTATTTACCTGAAAAAACGCCATGCTTATAATTATTAACAATAGAAGAATTTCAGAAAAATCACACCTAATTTTGTATGAAAAGGAAACATATATGGATCATAAAAAATTTACCATGCGTAATGCACTGCTTGTCTTCTGTATTACGAGTGTGGTATTTGCACTTCTTTTGCAGACTTTTTTGTTTCATCAGACACTCAGGCGGCAGATCAGGGCGGAGAGTATTTCGGATCATGAGATCTCGCTCAACAAGATGCAGACAGACATCGCGTCTTTTGTTCATAATGTACGTACCGAAATGCTGACGATCTACAGTGAGCAGGATCTGATCAGTGATCTTCGGTCAGCGGCAGAAGAAGGAACCAGCCTCAAGGATTATTACTGGAGGAGCTGGTATTTTGCCAGAAAGCGTTTTACGAAAGAAGATCAGCTTCTTGCCCTGTATCTGTACGATACACAGGACAAAGTTGTCAGCGCCTACCGATATAATGCGTCTTCTTTTCCAAGAGATCTGTATCAGACGGAATATGATTCCAATACAGAAAGGCTCTATGATTATGTGCATGATAAACGGACAGACTTTATGATCTCTGGCTATTACAATCCCATTGCAAAACGAAATGTGGTCCGCCTGGTGCTGAAACTTCACAATTATGATGAGGAAAGAGAAAATATCGGATATCTGGTATGTGATATCAACAGTTCTGCATTTACGTCGATCATGTCCAAGTATGTCGATGTAGAACAGGTCTGTCTGTGGCTTCAGCCTGTAGGAGACCAGGTGATAGCCAAAACAGGACAGGCTTCTGTATCACAGAAAAGAATCCAGAAACAGCTTGCAAAAGTGGTCGAAAATTATTACAACTCAGATCAGCTTGAACAGGAATATGATGGAAATTATCTGATACAGGTTTCACAGGAAGACTATAATCTGGAAGCATTTGTCCTGGTATCACAGTCTCTTTTGACAGCAACACAGAAGTCGCTGATACGGACACTTCTGATCATTATGGCAGGCATGATCGGCGCGATCGTTCTGCTTGTATTTATGTTGTCCAGATGGATGACCAAACCAGTAGAAGAAATGAGAAATACCATTGTCCGTATCAAAAACGGAGAGTCATCTCTGCGTGTAAGTCCGGTCGGATGGTCAGAAGAACTGACAGTACTTGGAACAGAATTTAACGAAATGCTGGATCGTATCCAGGCGATGGCAGAAGAAGAACTTCAGAATAAGATGCTGGTGGAGAGGACAGAGTTCAAAATGTTCCAGGCACAGATCAATCCGCACTTTCTGTATAACACATTAAATACCATGAGTGGGATTGCGAATGCACAGAACTGTCCTCTCGTAAGCGGGATCTGTCATTCCCTGTCGGCGATTTTCCGCTACAGCCTGAACATGACGGATGAACTTTCTACCATTCAGAATGAGATGGACCATGTCCGCAATTATCTTTATGTCATGGACGTGCGGAATGGATCTTCGGTGGCATATGAATACCAGATCGACAATGCAACACTGAAGGACAGACTTCCAAGGATCTGCCTTCAGCCGGTGGTGGAGAATGCGCTTACACACGGACTCAGAAATACCAGGCGAAAAGACAAGAAGCTTCTGATCCGCTCCGAGCATATCGGAGAAAATCTTGTGGTCACAATCTCAGATAATGGTACAGGAATGGATGCGGAAGCCATGAACATACTTCTGAAGAAAAATGATCGGAAACGTGTGGAGACAGGCGTTTCATCGGAATCCTGAATGTAAATGCACGATTGAAACAGTTATTTGGACCGGAATATGGGCTGTGGATCGAAAGCCAGGCCGGAGAGGGGACAACGGTCACGATCACAGTTCCGATCGTTTCCAGTGAGGAAGAGAATGGGGAAAATATAACAGGAGGTGCCCATTGTGAAAAAGATGAAATATAAAGTACTGGCAGCGGATGATGAGTACTGGAGCAGGGAAAATCTCCGAAGTCTGATCTCATGGGAGGACTATTCTATTGAATTTCTGGATCCTGCCTGTGACGGCGAAGAAGTACTGGAACGTATTGAAGAAGAAAAACCGGATATTATCCTGACAGACATCAATATGCCGTTCTTAAGCGGGCTGGAACTTCTGCAGAAGCTTCAGACAGAACATCCGGAGATCATTACGATCGCAGTGAGCGGATACGATGATTTTGACAAAGTAAAAGGTGTTTTTGTCTCAGGAGGACTGGACTATATCCTCAAACCGGTAGGAAAAGAGGAACTTGTAAAGATCCTCACCAAAGCTCTTGGAATCCTGGAAGAAAGAGAGATGGCGCGAAAACACAAAGAAACAAACCAGATCCAGGAACACAAAATCTCCTCTTTTCTGGAGGACAGTGAATATTCTGCTCTGCTGTCAGGAAAGCTGTACGGACAGTTTACAGCACAGCCGCACGTTTCTTCGACAAAAGAATTTTCCGGTGTGGCAGCCCTGCTGGTGAAATTTTATAATATTGCGGAGATCGCAGAGAAGTTTGAATACGATAATCTGCAGATGTCGTTAAGCATCAAGACAAGGCTCAGAAATCTGACCGGCTGCAATGCCGAGGCCATTATTTTTAACAACTGCAATAAAATGAGTGAATTTCTTATCTTTACTTCCTATAGAATCAACTCACTCAGGATCCTGGCAGAAAACATCCTTGAAGAATTTCCGCTGGATGAGTATGGCCCTGTTTCTGTGATCCTTCATGAACAGACAGGATCTCTGGACGACATTGGAAGTATGTACAGAGATATGGTTGCCGTTCTGGTGACACGGCCTTTTACACACAGTCATTGTATTCTGGCATGTTCGCAGGAGGAAGGCAGTCAGTCCGTAGGAAAAACGGTGTCCCATCGAATTGAAGAAGAAGTGTACCATCTTTTGAATACGGGACAGAAGAGTGATACGGCAAAACTGATCTTTCGAACCTGTGATTTTAAACACTGTGACAATGGAGAATGGTCCTTCCTTGATGTCAAACAGTATGTAAGGAGGATCACGGGAATTCTTTACCGTTACGTACAGGAACAGCATCCAGAGCTCACCGCGCAGGCAGAAGAAGCGATGGATGACATTGATTATTATATGAAATGTCTGGATGCACCTTCCGTTATGGCATCGCTCAGGATCCTGCTGGACAGCCTGTGGGAAAACAATCCGGACAAAAACAGCACGGATTCTGCGGGAAGTCAGGTGGAGCAGATCCGTCAGTATATACTGACTTCTTACCATGAGAATATCACATTGACGGCACTTGCTGCAGCGTATCATATGGATGCGAGCTATCTTTCCAGGATGTTCAGCCAGACTTACGGAGAGACCATCATTGCCTGTCTTACCAGAGTCCGGATGGAACAGGCGATCCGTCTGATGGAGGATGAAGAGAAGAAACTGGAGACGATCTCTTTCCTGGTCGGTTATGATGATTACAACTATTTCAGCCGTGTTTTCCGCAAAAAAGTAGGAGTAAGTCCGAGAGAGTACCGCAATAATATGTACAAATAGGTCAAAAATGTGCAACAAAAAAATCCAAATATGTCCTAACTGAACAAATCCAGAGTATGTTTTAATAAAATCACAACGAAGCCGGATACGGACGAAAAACATACTCTGGCTTAAAAATTTTAAGGAGGGTTTTTACAAGATGAAAAAAAGAATGAAAAAATTGGTTGCTATCGCAGCAACAGCAGCAATGGTTGCTTCTGTACCAGCAAGTGCAGTGACAACTTACGCAGCAGGAGATGACATTACAATTGGTGTTTCTATCTGGAGTTCCACAGACGTACTTGGAAGCCAGTGCAAAAAGATCATCGACAAAGCGGCAGCAGCACTGGATGTAAACGTAATGTATGTAGACCAGGGACATGTATCAGAGCAGGTTACAGCTTCTGTTGAACAGCTCTGTGCAGCAGGATGCGACGGTATCGTGATCTGTAACTCCGCTGATTCAGAAATGACTTCTGCGATCCAGACATGCGAAGCAAACCAGGTTTACCTGACACAGTTCTTCCGTATCATTTCCGAAGAAAACAGCCCGGAAGTATACCAGACAGCATGCAATTCCCCATACTATCTTGGTGCAGTACACGAAGATGAGGTTACAAACGGATATACACTTGTAAACCTGCTTCTTGAAAATGGCGACAGAAACATCGGACTGGAAGATGGACCGTTGGTGATGCTACATTCCAGCAGAGATGGACAGGATACAAGAAAGCAGTTGATGAATGGAACGAAGCAAACCCGGATGATCAGGCAACTATGACAGAGCCTGTATATGCAAATACTTCTTCTGAAGAAGGCGCTGCAGCAGCTCTTTCTCTGTACAACTCCAATCCTGATATGGATGCCCTGATCGTTGCAGGCGGCGGCGGTGACCCACTGGTTGGTTCCATCGGTGCTCTGGCAAACGAAGGACTTACAGGCAAAATCGATGTTGTTTCCACAGACTTCCTTGATGACCTGAAAGAACAGCTCGAATCTGGCGGAATGTTTGCAGAATCAGGCGGACATTTCTGTGACCCGTTATTTGCATTCCTTATGACTTACAATGCAGTAAAAGGCAACTATACAAAAGATGAAGGTTCCTTCGGATATGAGATCGAATTCCCATACCTGTATGTATCTTCTCCAGACGACTATGAAAACTATCAGAAATACTTCGTTGACGATGATCCGTACACAGACGAAGAAATCGTTGAGATGGCTGGATACAGCTTCGATGATCTGAACAAAGCAGCAACATCACTTTCCATCGACGACGTTATTTCCCGTCACAGCAACTAAATGACACGACTCCAAAAATCTGCTGCCTTCTTTCCAGGAGGCAGCAATTTAAAAAGAAGCAGTAATATGCGCCCGCAAAAGCAAAAGACCAACCGTAAGGAGTGTTGGCCTCCTGCTTCTGGCGGGCGAAGAAATGAATAGGAGAATGGTTATGAAAAAACTCAAACAAAGCCAGTATTATGGAATTGGCATTCTGGTACTTATGCTTGTAGTTTTCTGGGCAGTGTTCAAGGTACTTGCTCCAACTACCTTCGGTTCCCCGGACAAACTGGCAACTTATATGAAATCAGCCTGATCTATGCAGTAGGCGGCTGCGGTCTTTATTTTATCTGCGTTATGGGACCTTTTGATATGAGTGTTGGTGCAAATATCGTACTTTCCTCTATTATTGCATGCAACGCAAGCGTGAAATTCGGCTATGCCGGTCTTGTCATCGCGCTCTGATCTGCGGTACGATCATCGGTCTGATCAACGGAATCGTCTATATCAAATTACATATTTCTTCCCTGATCGTTACCTGTGCGCTTTCACTGATCTATGAAGCACTGAGCGTTTATGCGACGAATGGAAAGAATGTAATCCTCGCAACAGAATACAGAGCTTTTGGTGATTATCCGGTAAACCTGATCCTTGCGCTGATCGCATATTGTCTCTGTGCATTTATTCTGAAATATACCAAGATCGGTACTTATACCTATGCGATCGGAAGCAACGAAGTTGTTGCAAAGAACATGGGTGTAAATGTTTCCAAATATAAGATCGTGGCATTTACACTTGCCGGATTTTTCTTCGGACTTCAGGCAATCCTGACGATCAGCTTTGGTACTTCCATGACATCTGCTTCCAACCTTTCTTCTATGAGCCGTAACTTTACTCCTCTGATGGGAACTTTCTTCGGACTGGCATTTAAGAAATATGGTCACCCGGTAGTGGCAATTGTAATTGGTGAGATGATCATTCAGCTTATGTTCAATGGATTTGTTGCACTTGGTGCTCCGACTACGATCCAGAATGTGGTTACCGGAGCTGCCCTGCTTCTGATCGTTGCACTGACGACCAAGCCGGTCAAAGGTCTTGTAGTGAAATAGGAGGACGATTATGGGTGAGATATTATTAAGAGCAGAAAATATTGATAAACATTTTGGCATCACACATGCCCTGGACAACGTTTCCTTTACCTTCGAAAAAGGCGAGATCCATGCACTGATCGGTGAAAATGGTTCCGGTAAATCCACACTTACTTCCTGTCTGACAGGTATCTATCAGAAGGATTCCGGTAAATTTATCCTGGAAGGCAAGGAGATCACAGCTACAAACCAGGTAGAGGCAAATCATCAGGGAGTTGCGATCATCGTACAGGAGATCGGAACACTTTCCGGTCTGACCGTAGCAGAAAACTTTTTCTTGGAAACGAAGATAAATTTACAAGACACGGCATCAAGAACACAGCAGCCATGAACAAACAGGCACAGGAATATCTGGACAGCTATGGCTTCAACTACATTGATGCGACCAAAGTTATCGACGATTATAACTTCGAGGACAGAAAGCTGGTTGAGATCGTAAAGGCAACTTATTTCAATCCGAGGTTCTGGTAGTTGATGAGACAACGACAGCACTTGGACAGAAAGGCCGTGAGGAACTGTTCAAAGTAATGCACAGAGTTCGTGATACAGGAAACTGCGTGATCTTTATTTCCCATGATCTGGAAGAAGTCATCGAGCAGTCTGATAACATCAGTGTTCTCCGCGACGGTGTAAAGATCGGTTCCATCAGCAAACAGGAAGCGACACCGGACAGACTGAAGGCCCTTATGGTTGGACGTGAGATCGGTGATAACTATTACCGTACCGATTATGGCGAAGAAATTTCAAAAGAAGTTGTTCTTTCCGCAAAGAATGTTACTGTCAAAGGCCAGATCGAAGATCTGAACCTGGAACTTCACAAGGGAGAGATCCTTGGAATCGGCGGACTTTCTGAATGCGGTATGCACGAAGTAGGAAAAGCACTTTTTGGTGCATCTTATTTCCGTCAGGGAACTGTAACTTTGGGAGACGGTACTCCGATCAATTCTATTCCGGATGCGATCAAACACAGCATTGCCTATGCATCCAAGGACAGAGATAATGAATCCCTTGTCATTAACGATACGATCGGAAACAATATCTGTCTGCCATCCTGGAAGACCTCAAGACAAACGGGCTTCTCCGCGGTAAGGCAATGAAAGAGTTTGCCAATAAATATGCAAAACAGATGAGTACCAAAATGACGGGAGTTGACCAGTTTGTTTCCGCACTTTCCGGTGGTAATAAACAGAAGGTTGTTCTTGCACGCTGGTCGGCAAGGATTCAGATCTGATCATCCTTGATTCCCCTACCCGTGGTATTGATGTCAAGGTAAAAGCAGATATCTATGCATGATGAACGATATGAGAAAAAATGGAAAATCCATCATAATGATCTCAGAGGAGATCATGGAGCTTCTTGGTATGGCTGACCGTATCCTTATCATGAAAGACGGTAAGATCAATGGTGAATTTTTCCGCTCTCCGGATCTGAAAGATACAGATCTGATTGACAATATGATTTAAGGGGGTAAAAAAATGGATACAACAAAGAAATCATCTGAACAAGTACCATTTCTGGAACGTCCCATTGTGCGTACGATCCTTCCTATCGCGGGATTTGTTATTATCTGTGTATTATTTGCAGTTCTGACTGACGGAAGACTGTTTCAGCCGAAAAACCTTTCACTGCTCCTCAGCCAGTCTTATATGCTTCTGATCTCATCAATCGGTGTATTTATGGTCATGACATGGGTGGTCTTGACTTTTCACAGGGCTCAATGCTTGGTGTGGCTTCCATCGTAGTATGCTGGCTGTCTCATTACAACATGGTCCTGGCAGCACTTGGTGGAATTGTAACCGGCGGTCTGATCGGACTGATCAATGGATACTTTAATGTAAAGAGAAAGATCACAAGTTTTATCGTTACGATCTGTACCATGTATCTGTTCCGTGGAGTCTGCGCTTATGCAACAACAAATTCTCCGGTTTATGCAGTAAGTGATATTTCCAAATACAATACACTGCCATTTATGCTGACCTTCACAGTTATCATCTTTGTAGCTGCATATCTTATCTTTACATACACAGGTCTTGGATACAGACTCAAAGCGATCGGTGCAGGAGAGACTGCAGCGAGATATGCAGGTATCCGCGTAGAACGCACCAAGATTCTTATTTTCATGGCAGCAGGATGCATCACAGGCCTGGCAGCATTTGTAAATGCGATCAAGGTTGGATCTGTAACATCCACAGCAGGAAACCAGCTTGAGACACAGATCATGATCGCTCTGGTACTTGGTGGAATGCCTGTCAATGGTGGTGCAAAAGTAAAATTCTACAATATCATACTTGGTGTTATGACTTACAAAGTTCTTTCCAGTGGTCTGGTCATGCTGATGATGCCGACACAGCTTCAGCAGCTGATCCTTGGTGTGATCTTCCTGATCGAAGTTGCACTGTTCAGTGACAGAAAGACTGGTATGATCGTTAAATAAGCGGTTTTATGAAAATTTAATACTTCAATATCTTTGCCTGACAGTATATGTGTGGTAAAATGGTCACAATATCTACCGATGTATATGGAGAAATGCTATGGACAAAAATGAATTTCTTGATATTTTACGTAGTCAGCTTTCCGGACAGATGCCGGAGGGACAGATCAATACACATATCCAGTATTATCGCAATTATATTGAAGAGAGGATGCAGTCAGGCAACAGTGAGTCTGAGGTGATGAGAGAACTGGGAGATCCCAGACTGATCGCAAGGACGCTTCTGGATACAGAGACGGGGGCGAATGCACCGTATTCGGACGCAGGTTCTGCTTATGAACAGAAATCCGGCAGTGAGCGTGTGAAACAGAAGTCATTCAAACTGGACTTTTCGACCTGGTATGGCAAGTTGCTCGCGATCCTGATCGCTGCGATCGTTCTGGTCATCCTGTTTGTATTGCTTGGAATCCTTATTCCGATCATGGTGATCGCAGGAATCATTATTTATCTGGTGCGTTTTCGCCCCAGACAATAACTTACAAATTTACAGATAGGCAGTAAAACGGAGAAAATGAAACTTCCGTTTTACTGCCTGTTTTTTGGGTAAAAATCCAACTTGTCTGAAAATAGCACAACTGGTATAGTATATATCAAAAGATTTACTTGACAATACGAGACATAAAAAAGGGGTGGAGAGATGTTAAAGATTTTTCTGGCAGAAGATGAGGTGATCGTTCGGGAAACGATCAAGAGGATGATCCATGGGAGGATCTGGGGTTTGAACTTGTTGGCGAGGCTGCGGATGGAGAGATGGCACTGCCGCTTCTGCTCCGACAGAAGCCGGATCTTCTGATCACGGACATCAAGATGCCGTTCATGGACGGGCTGACACTGGCAAAAGTGGCAAAGAAAGAAATCCCGGGACTCAAGGTTGTGATCCTGAGCGGCTATGATGATTTCAATTACGCGAAACAGGCGATCAACATCGGAGTGGAGGATTATCTGCTCAAACCGATCACAAAGAATGCACTGATTGAACGGCTTACCGAGATCCGAAGCCGTTATGAGCATGAAAAGACGCAGAAAGAATACTACGAGAAGTTCCACAGAGAAATGCAGGCATATGAGAAGAACAGCAGCCGGGATTTCTTTGAGGCACTTGTAAGTGGTTCTATGGATATGATGGAGATCTATCGAAGGTCTGAGAAACTGGGGCTGGACATTGTGCAGAAGCTACAATGTTCTGATCTTTACGATGAACTGCGAGGAAGATTTTTCCGGACAGAGAGAAGGTTATTCCGAGTGGGAGGCAGAATCGCTGGAACTGCTGGAGGAATTTTCTCCGAAAATACTTCGGCAATGCTGTTCCGCTGCAATATTTTTTCCTATGGTGTCCTGATAAAAGGACAGAAAGAGACTATCGAAGAAAATACCAGAAGCTGTGTGAGCGAGATCCAGAGGATCCTTGACCGCAAAGAACAAAAAAGACAGTGGTTTGTTGCGGCCGGCGAGCCGGTGGAGCGCTTAAGCCAGATCCAGAAAAGCTATTACAGCGCATCGAGAGCTTTTTCACAGAGATATCTGTATGATGAAAATATCCTGTACTATGATGAGATGGCATCCATGGAGAAAAAGAATGTAACAGAGGATGACAGCACCTATCTCCAGAAAGTAGATGTCAATGCACTGAATCCTGTGATCCTGCAGAAATTCCTGAGCAACGGACTTCTGGAAGAAACAGAAAACTTTGTAAAGGATTATTTTTATGCGATCGGGCAGGAACCGCTGGAGTCACTTGTTTTTCGTAACTATGTGACGTTGAATGTTCGCTTTTCTGTTATGTCTTTCCTCAAGGAGATCGGATGTGACACCAGAACTCTGGAGCAGGAAGACACAGAAGATGTGCTTTCAGAAAGCAGTAAAAGCCTGGAGAATGCGATTGCCTATGCGGAAAAAATAATCTCCCAGGCGATCGCGCTCCGCGATCAGAATTCCGGAAACAAAAACCGCAGCATTCTGAAGACAGCGGTTGATTTTATCGACAGTCACTATATGGAAGAGGATATGTCCCTGAATAAAGCGGCAAACGCTGCAAATGTCAGCGCGAACCATTTCAGTGCCCTGTTCAGCCAGAACATGGGTCAGACATTCATCGAATATCTCACGAATCTGCGCATGAACAAAGCCAAGGAATACCTGCGGTGCACGAGCATGCGATCCAGTGAGATCGCGGGTGAGATTGGTTACAAAGATGCACACTATTTCAGCTACCTGTTCAAAAAGACACAGGGAATGACACCAAGCGACTACCGTAAAGCGCGGGAGGATAAGGCATGAGGTCAGGTACAAAGAAGCGGATGGAACTGGAAGAACGTATGCGAAAAGTCCTTTTCAGTACTATGATCCCAATGGCGTGTCTGATGATCATTCTGCTTTTTATTTTCTGGCAGTATACAGGACAGTACAATAAGCTTTCGGAGAACCTGGCGGTCAGCAGTGAATTCAATCTCCGTTTTAAGGATGATCTGGATCTGGAAATGTACTATATCGCGATCGGTTCCAAGGAGAGCAGCGATCTGGAGGATGTTCTTGAGCAGGTGGAAGATGCGCAGGAGATCATGCAGAAACTGCGAAGGAATACTTATAATAATAATGGGGTTAAATCCCTGAACAGCCTTGATTCGTACCTGGAGAATCTCAGGCAGAGAATGCTCAGCTTGTAGAGATCAAGGAATATGACAAGCGGATGGAATTCATGGACAGTAACATCCGTATCATCACAGGTCTGATCATGCAGGAGATGCAGAATTATATCTATAATGAATCCATGTATCTTGTACAAGTAGAAAAAAGCCTGACACATAGAGTGAAGCTCCTGATCTCCGGGATGGCGGTGCTTCTGATCGCGACACTTGGGATTCTTATGCGGCGTTCCTTCCGTCTGACAGATGGGATCATCCATCCGGTAAATATTATGCTTGATAAGGTCAAAAAAGTCGGCAGAGGCAAATTCGACATGATCCCGATCGAGGCTGAAATAGAGGAGATTGAGGAACTGGATGAGGGAATCAACAAGATGGCACGCAAGATCAGTGCTCTTCTGGAAAATGTCCGTCAGGAAAAAGAAATGCAGCACCTGACAGAATTACAGCTGATCCAGGCACAGGTAAATCCGCACTTTCTGTACAATACCCTGGACACGATTGTCTGGCTGATCGAGGGCGGGATGACAGACGATGCGGTGGAGATGATCTCCAGCCTTTCTATTTTTTTCCGTACTTCACTTTCCAAAGGAAACGATATCATCCCGCTCTCGGAAGAAGAACGTCATACATTGAGTTATCTGGAGATCCAGCAGTACCGCTACCGGGATATCCTGGAATTTGAGATCAATATACCAAAAGAACTCAGCGGGATCCCGGTTCCGAAGCTTTCCATCCAGCCGCTGGCTGAGAATGCACTTTATCACGGGATCAAGAACCGCCGCGGCAAAGGCAAAATCCTGATCGAAGGAAGGGAAGAAGAGGATGCACTTGTCCTTACGGTCAGCGACAACGGTCAGGGAATGACACCGGAGCGCCTTCATGAAGTACAGGAGGCGATCCGGACCGGGGAACGTGCCGGATTTGGTCTTGCGGCGGTTGCGGAACGAATCGCACTGTACTACGGACCGGGTTATGGAATGAAGATTTTCTCCGAAGAAGGCAAGGGAACTACTGTAGAAATACGCCTTGGAAAAAATATTCAACCAAAATCGTAAAAAAATCAACTTCCGGGATATCGTTGTATAAAAACGAATAAAAGAGTACCCTTTTTTCCGAAAATAATCCATGGAGTTTTTTTCTGAAATTGCTATAATAAAACCATCTTAAAAAACGCGAAAAACAAATGTAAAGGGAGGATTACAAAATGAAGAAAAAAATGGTGACCGCACTCTTAGCAGTATCTATGTTAGCAGGACTTTCTGCAGTGAACGTTATGGCAGCGGATGATGGCGGCGACACGATCACAGTTGGTTTTTCACAGGTAGGTGCAGAATCTGACTGGCGTACTGCAAACACAGAGTCCATGAAATCCACTTTCTCAGAAGAGAACGGATATGAGCTGATCTTTGACGATGCGCAGCAGAAACAGGAAAATCAGCTGACAGCGATCCGTAACTTTATCCAGCAGGAAGTTGACTATATCGTACTTGCACCTGTAACTGAGACAGGTTGGGACACAGTACTTCAGGAAGCAAAAGACGCAGGAATCCCGGTTATCATCGTTGACCGTATGGTAGATGTGTCTGACGACAGTCTCTACACCGCATGGGTAGGATCAAACTTCAAACTGGAAGGTCAGAAAGCAATGGCATGGCTGGATGCATATCTGGAAGCAAAAGGCCGTGGCGATGAAGAAATCAACCTTGTTGACATTCAGGGAACCATCGGAGCATCTGCTCAGATCGGACGTACAGAAGGATTTGATGAAGCTGTAGAGGCTCATGACAACTGGACAACACTTGCTCAGCAGTCTGGTGAATTTACACAGGCAAAAGGACAGGAAGTTATGGAATCTATCCTGAAACAGAGCGGTGATGATATCGATGTTGTATACTGTGAGAATGATAACGAAGCATTTGGTGCAATCGATGCGATCAAAGCAGCAGGATATGAAGTAGGCGGCGAAGAAGGACAGATTCTTGTAATGTCCTTCGATACAACAAACGCAGGTCTTACCCAGACACTTTCCGGAGAGATCACATGCGATACAGAGTGTAACCCACTTCACGGACCGCGTGTAGAAGAGATCATCCAGAAACTGGAAGCAGGCGAAGATGTTGACAAACAGGCATATGTAGATGAAGTTGCATTCGCAGCAGACGATACCGTAACAAAGGTTACTATCGATGGAACAGATTATGACATTACTCCGATCACTCAGGAAATCATCGACGGACGTGCATATTAATTATCAGTAAACTGAAATTTCCAACTGAAACGGATTATAAGAAATGAGCCCGGGGCGTGGAACAGGATCCAGATGAGATGGATTTTATGGGCCACGCCCCTTTTGCGCTCAAAAACAGGGAAAATCAAGGAAAAATAAGGGAATGGAGGAAAGAAAATGGAACAGAATATTGTTTTGGAAATGCGTGACATAAGTAAAAATTTCACCGGTGTCCGTGCTCTTTCCCATGTGGATTTTACACTTCGAAAAGGTGAGATCCATGCACTGATGGGAGAAAACGGAGCCGGAAAATCAACACTGATCAAAGTTCTGACCGGTGTACATGAATTCGAAAGCGGTTCATTCATATGAATGGTGAAAATAAAGAGATTATCAATCACTCTCCACAGGAGCACAGGCCAATGGCATCAGTACCGTGTATCAGGAAGTAAACCTCTGTCCGAACCTGACGGTGGCAGAAAATCTGTTTATCGGCCGTGAGCCTCGCAATAAGCTGGGAATGATCAACTGGAAAGAAATGAATGCACGTTCTGCGAAGCTTCTGGAAAGCCTGAACATCAATGTTCCGCCAACTCAGATGCTGGACGAGTGTTCGGTGGCGATTCAGCAGATGATCGCGATCGCACGTGCGGTTGATATGAAATGTAAGGTTCTGATTCTGGACGAGCCGACTTCCTCTCTGGATGATGAAGAAGTTGAGAAACTGTTTGTGCTGATGCGGAGACTTCGTGGCGAGGGAGTAGGAATTATCTTTGTAACCCATTTCCTGGAGCAGGTTTATGCCGTCTGTGACCGAATCACAGTCCTTCGAAACGGAGAACTGGTAGGAGAATATGAAACAAAGGATCTTCCACGAGTTATGCTGGTTGCGAAGATGATGGGTAAAGATTTTGATGACCTGGCAGATATCAAGGGCGATCACAAAGATAAGAAAGCCTTCTCAGATACACCGGTAATCGAGGCGAGCGGACTTGGACATAAAGGAACGATCAAGCCGTTTGATCTCAAGATCAACAAAGGTGAGGTTATCGGACTTACCGGACTTCTTGGTTCTGGACGTTCCGAACTGGTTCGTTCCATCTACGGTGCGGACAAAGCCGACAGCGGTACACTCAAAGTAAATGGAAAAGAAGCAAAGATAGGCAGTCCTCTGGATGCCATGAAACTTGGTATGGCATATCTTCCAGAAGACCGTAAGGCAGAAGGAATCATCGCAGATCTTTCTGTAAGAGAAAATATCATCATCGCACTTCAGGCGAAGAAAGGTATGTTCCATCCGTTAAGCCGTAAAGAAATGGAAGAAGCAGCAGACAAATACATCGAAATGCTCCAGATCAAAACAGCGAGCCGCGAGACTCCTATCAAGAGTCTTTCCGGTGGTAATCAGCAGAAAGTTATCCTTGGCCGCTGGCTTCTGACAAATCCGGAATACCTGATCCTGGATGAGCCGACACGAGGCATTGATATCGGTACCAAGACAGAGATCCAGAAGATCGTTCTGGATCTGGCAGACCAGGGAATGGCAGTAACTTTCATTTCCTCAGAAGTAGAAGAAATGCTCCGTACCTGTTCAAGAATGGCAGTCCTTCGAGATGGCGAAAAAGTTGGAGAACTGGAAGAGAGCGAGCTTTCACAGGCTAACATCATGAAAGCGATTGCAGGAGGTGACGAGAAATGAGTAACAGCAAATTAAAAAAGATCACAAGCGCGAGACTTTTTCTTCCTATCGTGTGTCTGATCGCAGTTCTTCTGATCAATGTGATCAAGACTCCGGACTTCTTTAATATCACAATTCGAAATGGTGTCCTTTATGGATATGTTATCGACGTTATCAACCGTGCATCTGAGCTGGTAATCCTTGCAGTCGGCATGACACTTGTCACAGCGGCATCCGGTGGACAGGATATCAGTGTCGGTGCAGTCATGGCAGTTGCTGCAGCAGTTTGCTGCCAGATCTTATCCGGCGGTGCATCTTCTGTAACAGCATATCAGAATTCACTTGTTCTTGCAGTTATCGCAGCACTTCTTGCATCAGCACTGTGCGGTGCGTTCAATGGACTTCTGGTAGCGAAGCTTAACATTCAGCCGATGGTTGCAACCCTGATCCTTTATACAGCAGGCCGTGGTATTGCACAGCTTGTCACAAATGGTCAGATCACCTACATCCGTGTGGAATCTTTCCAGATGGCAGGTGGATATATCGGTAAATCACCGGTTCCGACTCCGGTACTCTTTGCGATCGTAACAGTAGTGATCGTAGCAATTATCCTTAAGAAAACAGCTCTTGGACTTTATATTGAGAGTGTAGGTATCAATGGAAAAGCAGCACGACTGGTAGGCCTTAATTCTACCATGATCAAGTTCCTGACCTATGTGATCTGTGGTGTCCTTGCCGGAATCGCCGGACTGGTAGCATCCAGCCGTATCTATTCCGCAGATGCAAATAACATCGGTCTGAACCTTGAGATGGATGCCATCTTGCAGTTGCACTTGGCGGCAACTTCCTCGGTGGTGGTAAATTCAGCCTGATCGGTTCCGTGATCGGAGCTTATACCATTCAGGCACTGACAACAACTCTGTATGCAATGAATGTAAAAGCCGACCAGCTCCTGTTTACAAAGCAATCGTCGTTATCATCATCGTTACCTTACAGAGTGATGTATTCAAGAAATTTGTAGAAAGCCACAGAAGCAAAAAAGTTTCCGTTGCAGCAGAGGGAGGTCAGAAATAATGAAACAGAAAAAGAAAATGACAAGTACCGGATTTCTGCTGCTGATCACGATCGTCCTGTTCTTTGTAATGTATGCAGCAGGTATGGTGATTTTTGCAGATAAAGGTTTTGCAAAACCACAGATGTTTCTGAATCTTTTTGTATCCAATGCAGGTCTTCTCGTTATTTCCTGTGGTCTGACGATCGTTATGATCACCGGTGGTATTGATATCTCCGTTGGTTCTGTAACAGCTCTTGTCTGCATGGTAATGGCAGACCTTATGGAAAACAAAGGCGTGAGTGCATATGTAGCAGTCCTTGCTGCACTTCTGATCGGCCTTGCTTTTGGTATCGTACAGGGATTTCTGGTAACTTACATGGGAATCCAGCCATTTATCGTAACACTTGCCGGCATGTTCTTCGGACGTGGTATGACAGCGATCATCAGTACAGACATGATCTCCATCAAAAACGAAGTATTCCTGAAATGGGCAAACTACCGTTTCTACATGCCATTTGGTTCTACAAACAAAAAAGGTAAATTTATCCCGGCGTACATCCCGCCGACAGTAGTGATCGCAATCATCGTAGTTCTCATTATCGCAGTGCTTCTGAAATATTTCAAATTCGGACGTAAACTGTATGCGATCGGTGGAAACAGACAGAGTGCCCTGATGATGGGACTTGATGTCAAGAAAACAATGTTCCGTGCTTATGTACTGGATGGCTTTCTTGCAGGACTTGGCGGATTCCTTTTCTGCCTCAACAGCTGTGCAGGCTTCGTAGAGCAGGCAAAAGGTCTTGAGATGGATGCGATCTCCTCAGCCGTTATCGGTGGAACACTTCTTTCCGGTGGTGTTGGAACTCCGATCGGTTCCATGTTTGGTGTACTGATCAAAGGAACGATCTCCAGTCTGATCACTGCACAGGGTACTTTATCAAGCTGGTGGGTACGAATCGTACTTTCCGCACTGCTCTGCTTCTTCATCGTGATCCAGTCTGTACTGGCATCTGCTAAGAAGAAAAAATAACAGGTTAATAATAAGATATAAGAAAAAATATATGGAGGTTTTTGAAGCATGATCACAGGTAAAAATTACAAATTCTGGTTTTGCACAGGTTCACAGGATCTTTACGGAGATGAGTGCTTAAGAAAAGTAGCAGAGCACTCCAGGATCATCGTAGAAGAACTGAACAAATCCGGCGTTCTTCCATTCGAACTGGTATGGAAACCGACACTGATCACAAACGAACTGATCCGTAAAACATTCAACGAGGCAAATGACGACGACGAATGCGCTGGTGTTATCACATGGATGCATACCTTCTCACCGGCAAAATCCTGGATCCTTGGTCTGAAAGAATACAGAAAACCGCTGTGCCATCTGCACACACAGTTTAATGAAGAAATCCCATATGACACGATCGACATGGATTTCATGAATGAGAACCAGTCTGCTCATGGTGGAAGAGAGTATGGACATATCGTTACCCGTATGGGAATCGAGAGAAAAGTCATCGTCGGACACTGGGCTGACAAGAAAGTACAGGAGAGACTGGCATCTTGGATGCGTACCGCAGTCGGAATCATGGAGAGCAGCCATATCCGTGTATGCCGTGTCGCTGATAACATGAGAAACGTAGCTGTTACCGAGGGCGATAAAGTAGAGGCACAGATCAAATTCGGATGGGAAGTTGACGCTTATCCGGTCAATGAAGTATGCGATTATGTGAAGGATGTTTCCAAAGGCGATATTGATGTTTTGGTTGAAGAATATTATAATAAATATGATATTCTTCTTGAGGGCAGAGACCCGGAAGAATTCAAACGTCATGTAGCAGTACAGGCAGCAATTGAGATCGGATTTGAGAGATTTCTGGAAGAAAAGAATTACCAGGCAGTTGTTACTCATTTCGGTGATCTTGGCGGCTTACAGCAGCTTCCGGGACTGGCAATGCAGCGCCTTATGGAGAAGGGATATGGATTCGGCGCAGAAGGTGACTGGAAGACAGCAGCAATGGTACGTCTGATGAAGATCATGACTGCAGACGTGAAGGATGCGAAGGGAACTTCTTTCATGGAAGATTATACATACAATCTTGTTCCAGGTAAGGAAGGCATTCTTCAGTCACATATGCTGGAAGTCTGCCCGACCATCGCTGATGGCAAGATCGGCATCAAGGTATGCCCGCTTTCCATGGGTGACAGAGAAGACCCGGCAAGACTTGTATTTACATCCAAGACAGGCCCGGCGATCGCAACTTCTCTGGTGGATCTTGGCGACAGATTCCGTCTGATCATCAATGATGTTGAGTGCAAGAAGACAGAGAAACCGATGCCGAAACTTCCGGTAGGAAGCGCATTCTGGACTCCACAGCCGGATCTGGCAACAGGAGCAGAGGCATGGATCCTCGCAGGCGGCGCTCATCATACTGCATTTTCTTATGACCTGACTGCTGAACAGATGGGTGACTGGGCAGCAGCAATGGGAATCGAAGCTGTCTACATTGACAAAGACACAACCATCCGCAACTTCAGGAATGAGCTGAGATGGAATGAACTTGCATTCAGAAAATAAGCGGATGTGACGAGTACAACATTCGGGAGGAATTTTATAATGAGTGAAGCAAAGACAGCTATTTTAAATAACAAAACAGCACTTGGAATAGAGTTCGGATCTACCAGGATCAAAGCGGTTCTGGTAGATGACAAATATAATCCGATTGCATCCGGAAGCTATGAGTGGGAGAACCGTTATGAAAATGGAGTATGGACCTACTCTCTGGATGATATCAGAAACGGTCTGCAGGGAAGCTACAGCGATCTGGTAAAGGATGTTCAGGAGAAATATGGAGTAGAGCTGACAAGTGTCGGTGCACTTGGAATCAGTGCCATGATGCATGGATATATGCCATTTGATAAGGGTGGAAAGCTTCTGGTTCCGTTCCGTACCTGGAGAAACAATATCACAGGAGAAGCTTCTGAGAAACTTCTGGAGCTTTTCCAGTACAATATCCCGCAGAGATGGAGCATCGCACATCTGTATCAGGCGATCCTGAACGGAGAAGAGCATGTGAAGGATATCGACTACATGTGCACACTGGAAGCTTATGTACACCGTATGCTGACAGGAAAACGTGTTCTTGGTATCGGTGATGCAGCAGGAATGTTCCCTGTTGATTCTGAGACAAAAGATTACAACCAGGAAATGGTTGAGAAATTTGACAAACTGGTAGAGCCTTACGGATTCCAGTGGAAACTCCGTGACATCATGCCGGAAGTCCTGGTCGCAGGACAGGATGCCGGAACCCTGACAGAAGAGGGTGCGAAGTTCCTTGATCCGTCAGGCAGGCTCAAAGCCGGAATCCGATGTGCCCGCCGGAAGGTGACGCAGGAACCGGTATGGTAGCTACCAACAGCGTAAAACAGCGCACAGGAAACGTATCCGCAGGTACTTCCGTGTTTGCAATGATCGTTCTGGAAAAGGCACTTTCCAAACCATACAAAGAGATCGATATGGTAACTACACCGGCCGTGATGCTGTTGCATGGCACATTCCAACAACTGTACTTCTGACCTGAATGCATGGGTAAATGTATTTAAGGAATTTGCAGAAGCAATGGGAATGGAAGTGGATATGAACAAACTGTTCGGAACCCTTTACAACAAAGCACTGGAAGGTGATCCGGACTGCGGCGGACTTCTGTCCTACTGCTATTTCTCCGGAGAGCATATGACAGGATTCGAAGAAGGACGTCCGTTATTCGTTCGTTCTCCTGAAAGTAAATTCACACTTGCAAACTTTATGAGGACCAATCTTTACACCTGCCTCGGAGCAATGCGCGTGGGCTTAAACATCCTGATCGACCAGGAGCATGTCAAGATCGACAGACTCTTAGGACACGGCGGACTGTTCAAGACCAAAGGCGTCGGACAGCAGATCCTTGCGGACGCAGTGAATGCACCGGTATCTGTTATGTCAACCGCAGGTGAGGGCGGTGCATGGGGAATCGCACTTCTGGCTGCTTATCTTGTTGATAAGAAAGACGGAGAGACTCTGGATGAATTCCTGGACAACCGTGTATTTGCCGGAAATGAAGGAAGCACCCTTGATCCGAAACCGGAAGGTGTAGAAGGATTCAATAAGTTTATGGACAGATATCTCAAAGGCCTGCCGATCGAACGGGCAGCAGTAGAGTCCAAGATCTGGTAAGAATAAAAAGATAAAACGTAAGCTGCTGGAAACAACGGCTTACGTTTTGTGCAAAGGAGAGAAAATAATGCTTGAGAAATTAAAAGAAGAAGTATACAAAGCCAATATGGATCTTCCGAAATACGGACTGGTCACATTCACCTGGGGAAATGTCAGCGGCATTGACCGTGAAAAGGGATTGTTTGTCATCAAACCGAGCGGGGTAGATTATGATAAGCTCAGACCGGAAGATATGGTAGTTGTAGACCTTCAGGGAAACAAAGTAGAGGGTGAATATAATCCATCTTCCGATACAGCAACACATGTCGTTCTCTATAATGAATTCCCGAATATCGGAGGAATCGTACATACCATTCTCCGTGGGCAACAAGCTGGGCACAGGCAGGAAGATCCATTCCAGCTACGGAACCACTCATGCAGACTACATCTACGGTGAAGTTCATGTGTACGCAACCTGACAAAAGAAGAGATTGATGAAGCTTATGAGAAAAACACCGGCGTCCTGATTGCAGAATATTTCAAAAACAGCGACTACGAAGCAGTACCTGCAGTCCTCTGCAAGAACCACGGACCATTCACCTGGGGCAAGGATGCCCATGAAGCAGTCCACAACGCAGTTGTTCTTGAAGAAGTAGCCAAGATGGCATGCCGCTGCGAACAGATCAACCCACAGGTAAAACCGGCACCACAGGAATTACAGGATAAGCATTATTACCGCAAACATGGTGCAAATGCTTATTATGGACAGATTAAGAAATAACATTTCATTGACAGATATTCTGGATCAATGGTATAATTTTTTTATCGAAACCGTAGAGATACAGAGAAAGGTATTTTCAATACGAAGGTATTGGAGGTGCCTTTTTTTTATTGAAGAAAAAGGAGAATGTTTATGAAGAGACGACGGATCATGATCACAAATGACGACGGGATTCAGTCAGAAGGACTGCTGGCGGCAGTCAGGGCGGCAAAGGAATTTGGAGAGGTGATTGTTGTGGCACCGGCGAAGCAGCAGACTGCTATGGGGCGGGCTTATCCAAGAACAAAAGATATGGGGATCATCCGTAAAGTAGATTATGAAGTGGAGGCATATGCAGTGAATGGATCACCAGGATATTGTGCCGCATTTGGGCTTCTGGAGATCTTGGATACCTTGCCGGACCTGGTGATCAGTGGAATTAATTTTGGATGTAATATGGGAATGTCATTGACCTGCAGCGGGACACTGGGAGCAGCATTCGAAGCATACAGCCAGGGAGCTCCGGTTATGGCAGTTTCACTTGAGACAGCCGCGGAAGATATCATGGTTACTTCTTCTCGAAAAGTTGGTTTTCAGATGGCAGAAGAAGTGACCCGGCAGTGGATCCCCCAAATTTTGGAACAGGTACATGAAAAGAAAAACGAAGCATATCGTTTTCTGAATATCAATATTCCATCAGAAACTTCTGATACAGAAAAATATCGAATGACATTTCTGGAAGATCAGAATTATTATGTGCTTCAGAGACCGCCAAAAAGAGACAGAAGCAAACCATACTGCCTGGGTTATATCATTCAGGTGGATGATGAGAAATTACATAAAGGAAGCGATATCCAGACAGTATGTCAGGACCGGCTTATTTCCGTAACGCCGATTTCCATGGATATGACAAGAACTTCTTTAAGTCATTTCTGATAAGAATTTTTTAAATGTGTCATAAATAATAAGGCAGCGAACAGATAAAGTCCGCTGTCTTATTTTAAGAGAGGATATTAAGAAACATCTGATGAAGATTTTTTTGCTGTTCTTTATTAGTAACACGTTTGGGAAGACAAAGGGTTGTCTGTGAATCTACACGAATTGCATAGATCGAATCGGTTTCCAGAACACGGCTGTATTTATCTTCACCAAGAATGATAACATTATCAGATGACTTTTCCTTTGATGAAGAAGGAAGAACAATTTCTCCCTGCTGATTGATCCGGATCCGGTATGTTCCATTCAGTCGTGCAACTTTTGCGGCTCCCTTCCTGGCCGCCAGTGAAGGATGATATAAAAGATAAAAAAGCAGTGCAACAGAAAAACACAGCAAGGAGGCAAAAATAAACTTACGTGTGTCCAGCCTATAAAAAATAAGAGACAGGACAGAAATAGAAGTCAGAATTATTGTGTAGATTATTCTTTTGTGTTTATTTAACCGGGAAGCAAGAAGATAAAAAGTATCGTATGATTCCTGGTAAGACAATTTGTATTGAAATGTGTAGTCAAAAGTCATTGGTCAGATTGCCTCCTTTACTGAGTTCAGGCGTGGTTTTGTTTCATTGCCTTCTTTTGTTCTTTTTCTTCATCCTGTTCAGATTTCAGGCGAAGAGAAGGAATCGGTCTGCCAAGGTCGTCGTAATCTTCTGTAAAAGTATCATATTTTGCCGGATTCACCATAACTTTTACGAAAGAAACAGAAATGATGATCAGCAGGAAAACAATAGGAAATCCTCCAAGATTGGACAGATATTTTAAAGCATCCGTGGATTTAAAAGCTCTTACGAAAATTACGCAGAGAGCTCCAATGGTGATTCCCCAGACAATTTTGAGCCATGCCGGAGATTCTGCATCACTTTCTGCAATCGTATCTGTACATAATCCTGCCATGGCATTGGTGTTGGAATCTGAAGCGGTAATAAATGATACAAATACAATAGAAAGAAAAACAGCGATACTGATCACCGGAACAGGAAGTTGTTTTAGGACAGCATAGGTTGCAGAAGCAGTTCCTCCTTCGAGCATTGCAGTGTTGATTCCTTTTCCAGCCAGTTCATAGTAAACGGAAGATGCAGAGAACAGACCGAGCCATGCAACGGAGAACAGAGCAGGAAATACAACAATAACACGGATTGCTTCTTTTACTGAGTAACCTTTGGAAATCTTTCCAAGGAAAATAGAGGTAACAGGCATCCATGCCATCCAGTTACACCAGTAGAAGACCGGCCACCACATTGCCCAGCGGTCTCCGTCAGCTGCTGAAATAAACAGGGAAGACTGGCAGAAGGTGGAAATAAAAGCACCAAACCCTTCAACAGTCAGTTTCAGTATATAAGCAGTTGGTCCGAACAGGAATACAAAGAGACCAAGAACCATGTAGATCCTGGAGTTGATAGTAGAAAGGATGCGAATACCATTCATAACTCCAGATACTGCGGAAGTAACAAATGCAGCCACAATGATGACAGCAATGACTGTCCAGGTGACAGGGCTGGAAACAATATTTCCATTTGTCAGACTGCTGGCTCCATCTGCAACAAGGAAGATTGCAGAGCCCATGCTTGCTGCCCATTCCGCAGACAAGTGCGAAGAGACAGATACAGTCAATAGCAGGAGACAGTTTATCTGCCAGTCGGTCACTGAGAGCAGGAAAAAGCATGGACCGATGGAAATATTTTTGTTGCATTATAATTAAA